>JGI24159J19872_10006816_pt1 | contig 14937 bp, 11 predicted proteins | sample Ectturendosymbi4_FD_19872 | JGI IMG/M metagenome (IMG submission 19872) | reverse complement strand
GGGGGGGGGGGGGGGGGATTTACGGGTCCTTGAATCGAGTCGATGCAACGTGGAGCGCTGAGATTTTGACTCTTTTCAGGCAATAGCAACCGAAAAAAATCGAATGCTATTTATAGTTTGCCAAAATTATGTTGTGCTTTTCTGCGCTTGTAAGTCACTAGTACCATTACAAACTTCGTTCGTGATGTAACAAGATGCATTTACATGAAATTATGTCGCAGAAACGCTGTAACTTTCAGAATTGGCAGCTTCTACTTGATAAAAAAGGGTTTTAAACTGGCACGCTTTTCCACTGACTCTGTGCCTTATCAGACAACAGTAGTTCAACCCGGCCTCTTACGTCAAAACTATTACCGAAAGCTCTCATTTTCGTGAATTTCAATAATTTTTGCGAAATGTCATTCAACACGTGTGCACTGCTTGTGCAAAGCAAGCCTGTGAAAAAGCTACGCGTGATTGTAACGTTTTCGCTAGTGCCTACAAACCCTTGTAACGCAACAGCCGATAAGCACCGAAAAAATGAAAACGGAAACGAGTGGTGTATTTGCACCGTACAAGCTGAAGCCAGAGTATCACCAAACGATCACTTTCCATAATTACCACCTAAATTTCAAAACTCAGGCACTCTACAAGACGCGAACCTCGTTTCTAAGGTGTGCACAGTAAGACATGTCCGGATCCAATTCATTGTAATAATACAGATGCGAGATCTTTTTTTTCAAGCGGCGCAGGGTTTCGCCTTTCGTGAGGTACACGGAGCTGACGAAGGGAACATTCCAGATGCCTCTGAAAACGACAATATCCGAGCTATAGCATAGCTCTATGCCAACAGTTTGAACGCGTGGCAGAACTACGCGGCTCAGCAGCCGGGCAACTTGTCACGAGACATTTGCTCGCGCAACTACAAACCAAATGGCGCAAGGCAACTCGTATCCAGACTGGCGGATGGTGCGGCAAAGACTGCAGCAACTCTTTTTGCGGTCGTTTCTCGCATCATTGAGTGTTAATTCAACCGGAATCGCGTGCTCTTGCGGACAGACCACAACCGGCGCTTCCGTCAGTGGCGAAGTTCGAAACACAAGAAACAGGACGCGTCACGCGCCCACTCAACCATTATAGTCGACGAGACGCGTCGCACCTCACGACTCGGCCATCTTCCTCTGTCTAGCTCGCGGTTTGACGCTCTAACACGGCTATTACTGTTAACTTACAAAGTAGATGTAAACACTGAATCTACGACATGACGTTTCTTCAACCAGCGAACATCAGGAAACTGGAGCAAAAAACGGGATGTGAGTTACTTCGTTCTGAAACGTGGTCATCGTACGTCGAGCTCCATTGTTTGGTATGAAACTTGTTTTTGTTGATCTAACATCGTCATTTTTCAGTAGAACGTTTCTAATTAAGACGAACAAAAGCTTTTCTTAACGGGGGCAAACATCCTCCCTAAAAACTATGTTACTTGAAGAAATACTACAGCACAATTACACATACCTTCTATCTCTGTTGACAATTTGCAGATAATCTTCGGATCTTGCGTAGAAACCGTCGATGTTGAGAGCGCCCCAGAAGTTGCTCCATAACTTGCCGTGCCGCTTCACAAGCGGAGCAACGAACTGCAAAAACGACAGTTGGTCGCAGTCTGTTCTCCACTTCATGCGTGCCACCACCACATCGACTGCTTGACCTCACCTGTTTGTTTTTCGATATGAGATGTCGGAGAACACTAACGTTTGTGAGTTGTACATCGGCATTGACCGTGAACTGATATTGACAGTCAGATGCAATACAATTCTCTCTGTACATCAACAGTATTGAGGGCACACAACAATACAACTGTTGGCCTAAACGGCATTCAACAGCTAAGCATATAGCACCTAGCTATACTTCGGGCTGTAAAAAAATACAGCATAGACCTTGGACGCCAATATTTTTCGTACTAAGCCCCGAAACGGATGCGATGTCAGTCGCATTTCTACCACACAGTCCGACCCAAACTCGTGGTTTCCTTGGAGCAATGTTATCAAGATGAGCGACGTTAGCCGCACAGCCTGTTTTTTCCCCTGACACATTTCGGTCATTTTTTGCTGAGCATTTTGGTCTCTGAGACATTTCGGTCATTTGTCTCACAGTTGTATTAAAACTCACCGTAGCAGAGTTCATTAGCCTTTATTTTCACTCATTCTGACCGAAATGACTTAATTTTTTCGGTCATTTCAAAAACATTCCGGTCTATGACCGAAAAAACAGTGCACAGCGCTTTCTTTCGTGTTGCCCAACCCATCAAACAGAGGACCAACCTATTTTATCACTTCAAAACCTTCGACGGTATTTCAACATATGAAACTCCAATATACCGACTCGGTATTAATAAGTACGCGACTGTGGCGACTTTGCAAAGAAGGTCGGTTACATCAACACCTTGAAAGGTATGAAAATGCGACAGTAAACAAAAACACATTTCGACGAACATTGGTAGAGTACGCAAGGGAGAAGGTGATGGGGCGACGTTACAGGCAGGGTGGAATCTGAGGTTTCAAGGAGGATACTACTGCAAAACATTACTTTGCGATCATTGAAGCCTGATCGCACACAAAGGTGAGCAACAGGTATTTTGCAACTCCACAACAAAAGTCTTACACTGCCAGGTTTCTGGCTTCAGCTTCGGCCATGTGCTCGTGGGGAGCGATGACCTTGACTTGACTGTACTTCGAACGATGATGCAGCAGGAACTGGGAGAGCAGCCGTTCGTAGCTATCAACCTGAAGCCGATGACTGAGCGGTAAACCAATGTTAATAACCTCTGTAACAAGTCGGTCCGCATTGACCGACAGCGTACCACACCAGCTTCTAATGGCTCTGGAGTAGAATTTTGACTCCTGCTCAGTTGCTTTCCGAGTTTCTGAGCGTTTCGCTGAAAATGGGTGGCGGCCTAGTGTTGGTCGCATCCGATCCAAGTAAAGTGGTTGAAACACTATTCACTTTAGACATGAAACGCACGAAATTCACCAAAAATCCTCCGAAGAGCAAATGCAACTGATACGCTCTACTCTATGCGTGAACTGCGAAGCCGCTGAGCTCCTCCGATTCTTTACAACTAAAAGTCACTTGGAGTTTCCTTTAAACGCATGGGAAAAATATCATTCGTTAAAGAATCTGCCCTGTGACAAAGTAAAGAAGTAGAAGAATGAGTATTGCTTATCATTTTACCACTAAGTTTCACTGCACACCAAACTTCAGCCACGACTTTTCAGAAACGCTTGAATGTGGACAAAGACGCCAGCGAAAATGGACCTTCAGGAACATGACGTTTCCTACCACTATTTAACATTTCAACATAAATTGACTGTAAATGAGATGCACTTTTACTATCCAAATTGAAATGCCACTCCTCAACATAAAAATGGTAACACATGTGATAGACTTACACTATTGTGAATGAAAAGAGTTGCTCTGGATTTCGGATAGTCTAATTTCTCAATTCTTGACAAAAATTCTTCAAAAAATGGAGTTGGTTCCTCAACAAACACAGCAAGTTGAACGTAGGGGTATTGACTGACCTGCAAAATAATAAAAACATCGCTAATTCTCGGCGTAAAATATAAGACAAGTAAATTTTGCTATCCCATTATCAAAAAAGCAGGTTTCCTTCCCTCAGTTACCACAAGAACAAAATGACCAGAATGCATCTGCACAGTAAAAACTATTAAAAAGGTTTTAACATTGCCTAGGTGCTTTTTGCTGTAACACACAGCGTGGTAGTCTGAAAAACATTACGCTCCATAGTGTTTTCAGAGAAAAATATCATAACCTAGCAAACACAAGGCCGACTGTAGAAAACTGTTCATACTGGATCTAACGTATTTCAGAATCTTTTATGATTATGTTTTTCAGAATCTTTTATGATTATCCCGGTTTGATGCAGGAAAGTAACTTCGACGCAACCGTAAACGTATCATCCACTTGAAACCCCTTGCAACCATCACAGGTTCGAAATAACTTAATCGTGCAGTTGTAGTAGTTTGTGTTATGCCGTTTGGCATAATAGTGCCAATCTCGGCCACTTTCAGAACATAAAATAAATTCAGCAACTGAGAGTATCTGCGTTGTTTTTCTGTCTCCGCCACCTCGATGAAAATCCTTGTGGCATTCGATATTTGGAGGAACAGGTTAGAAGCTTGATCGTTGCACTGAATCTTGCATAACATGATTGTCTTGAGAGGGGAAACCCATACCGTGCAACATTCAAACCAGTTTAACAAACACACCAAGCACGATGCTGCACTTGGCAGGGCTAAGTAAATCACTGTAACCGCTTCACAAAACCAGTCTTGATGCCTTCATGCCGAAAAATAATGCTTTTTAAATTCAATTTCCGAACTGATTGGTTAAGACGCAAATCTGATCCAGTAGCTTCACGAATCAGATCCTTAACCGTCTGAAACATCAACGCGACAACTCGCTCTGTCCTACAATGGAGCACGGAGGAAAAAGCTTACATCCGAGATTTTGGATAAATCGAGAAGATCTTTGTCACAGCTCCTGCACCCGTAGTCACTGTGCCAGCCGTTTGGTACATAATTTGCAAAATGATTCAAATGAACCTGAAAAACAAAAGAATAAAATCCTGTGGCTAAACGGTCTTTTCCGGTAACACTAACAGCTCATTCAAACAGAAGTACTCTCCACAGTGCGGGTAAGCAAGAAATCGATCAGACAATTTTTAATAGGAAATCGATCTGACGTAAACTTACGCATCATCAGTCCTTATTCAAATGAAATTTCTATTTTGAATGGGATTCTACTTCAATAAGCACTGAGGGTGCGTAATTTTACGTGAAATCGACTTCCTATTAAAAATTTGCTGATCGATTCCTTGCTTACCCCCACTGTGGAGAGTACTTATTTGAATATAAATATGTGCAGGTTTTGCATCATCGCAGAGTCCAGCCGGTCGATTCCTTGAAAGCTTACAGCAAACCTAGAGCCTCTAATTGCCAAACAGCACAATCACAACTGTTAAAGCATGATTTTGAATGCACCTACCTTCGACGGTCCATTGCCATGGATCACAGAGGGCATTGTTAAATATTTTGTGTTCCTTACTCTTGTCTCAGAGCTTTGTTCAACAAGTTCCAGTTCACCTGCAATCAGTTCACCGATTAGCCAAGGCATTCTACAAACCTGCTTTTTTGGTCACCGAGACATTTCGGTCATTTGTCTCACAGTTATATTAAAAGTTAAACCCGCTGTAACAGTGTTCATTGACCTTATTTTCAGACTTTCTGAACGAAATGACTTAATTTTTTCGGTCATTTCAGAAATATTTCCGTCTATGACGGAAAAAAAACAGCTACAAACCATTCGAAGTACCACCGTTTTATTTGCAGTCAACGGAACTGTTTGTGACAGAACTTGGTACACAGCTTACTTCGAGCGAAATTGATATTCTGAACAAGTTCACTTTTGTGGTCCAGCTTGATGTTAAGGGTCTCCTGAACAAAAAGCATTAAGGAACGATAAAACATACGCAAAAGTTGGATCGGTCGAAAGCCAAACAAGCAAATTTTCAGCATATTTTTTAATTTTGGCCAAAGCAAAATAAATATTTTTTTGGTTTCAGAGAATCTTAATTGCAAGTTTATCCAATACTGCCACAAAGTATTTGACAAATGTTTTTTCGTCTTTCTGGTTGAAGTGGAAAACGATGTTGGATCTAAAAACACCTAAGAGTATTTACCCTAATGGTGGGGTTAATGTAAAGCTTGGTGTAATAGAGTTGATCATCATCGGTATCAAGTACATTCCACTGGTTAATAGACGACCAGAAATACGGAGCATAACCAATGATTCCACCCGAGCAAAGAAACCGCTTTCCAACAGCTACCTCCGGGTACTTATCCTAAAAAATAAAACGGCGTCACGGTGAAAACGTACCAACTATGCGCATAAACAACAGCAAACTTGAAGCAGAATATGAATCAGATTGTTATACGACAGTAATTTCTTAGTTGAACTTCAGACAGCGTTTTACTACACACATTACATCCAGATCCACCTTGTTGCGACGGTTTTTAAAACAATTCTTTTAATCTTAAAACGCTTCCCAGGACACCTTATGTTGCACCCTTTGCTGATCTGCATCAGGTGTTGGAATTCATGTAAAGGAGATCAATAATTTAACTTTTTGGATGGAATAACTACAGGATCAGTTGTCCATAAAATATCTGCAGCCAGACATTCTGCGCTGGAATAAAACGAACCAAACACATCCCATGTTTTGGAACCGTGACAAAGTATTAGGCGGAAAGACATATAAAAAGCTTGGGGCCATTTTGAGATTATTAACACATTTTGCCAACAGAAGTGTGACTTCGCAACTGGTTTCCTACAGCAGCGAATTTACGGTGGACATAGGCCTACGGGAGGAGCGCAAATTAATGATTTTACAGCGCTAAAGGAATATGACGGTAGCATTTGTTGTGTATTTGTTAAAGTGATGTAGCATTAATTGCATATTCACTTGCAACAAACGCTGGATTCTTGGTTAGTTGCAGTTTGTTGCAAACGAAGTAACCTGAAAACAAGGATTGAATTCTCATACAAAACCTTAGACAAAATCACAAGAAAATCAAAACCTGACGGCAAAAGTTGGTAGCTCTCATGAAATGCATCTTTTATTTTTTGGTAACACGCTAAAAAGAGAAAATAGTGCTTCATCACCAAAGTGCAGACATAAAACTTTTTGTAAGTGCAGATACAAACTTTTTAAAATCCTTCAAATATCCAAACAGATCAAATACCCTTACAAGTAAGCAACCATAATTTCTATTTCCACCCTTGTCGCTTTTGTATATATGTTTCCATTCACCTCCTTCCCTCATGCTTCTGGTATTAGGATAGATTACACATCCCAAAACCATGTTATCTTGCATTTAGTAAAGCATTTTAAAACCACATCTAAACCAGTTACTACCTTCAGTGATGTATCTGGCCAAATAGTAGTTTCTGCTGAAAAGATCAAACTTGCATTGAATGCTTTGAACTTGTTCAGAATTTCATCCTTTCCACCAGCAAATACAACGTCATAACTATAATAAAAAATAGAACGTAAGAGACTACATAGATGATCTGCATTGGCTTATAACAATTAGTTTGACATTTAACCACATTCATCATGGCACATAATTTCATTGCATTTAAGTGTTGTTTCTTCAGTGTGAATGTGCGAAAGTACTGTTGCAACCTCTCCGTTGGTGTTGCGTTGAATGTGTGATTCACCACGAACGGGATGTGCGCAAAGAACAGCACCCATATATACGAGGTGCGAACAAGCAATAATAGAGTCCTCGTGGCGTGTAATCTCTGATGATACTAGCATGTGAACGATTGAAGGTAACGACTAGTGTACGCGAAGAGTGATCGTGCCATGTGATCTCTGTTGTTGGTTGCTGCCACAGTGTGAAGCTTTGCGCACTTGCCGCTCGGGCTTTCCGATCGCAACACCATCTTTCACATTACCTCTTGACAAAAAAATGTTGGTCAGAATTTGTAACTGCACTGTGCGATAAACTAAATGAAAAACTTACGCATCAATATCGTACCTGTCAGTAAAAAATATAATCAAGTTTTCATTGTCCTTATAATCCACCAGCCCCTTTTTCAATAAGTTTATTTTCATTCCACCTCCAACAGAGACACGTATATCTCCACCTCTCCATTCTTCATGCATTCCCAATATCTAATCACAGATGTTTCTTTAAGATTCTTGCATTTCTGGTAGATAGCAAGTGCTGATACACAAAATGATTTGCTATTTTGTGTTGCTAGTTGAAACTTCGGAGCAGCTATGTCTCACCCGCAGCCCTCAGGCCACAGGTGGCCCAGTCGAAGGTTTTGTGCTGCCCAGTTGAGGTTTTCGCTGCATTCAAAGTATCCTACATACTGACAACCTGTCCTTATTTTGATAACCTTGAATTCGACATTTTTGATGTAGGTGGTCTTTAGTGCCACTTTATCATGTCTGTTACCATTGCACTTAGGATTCGAACGCTTTCAGTACATTAGCTTTAAGCTAAATTTAGTTTGCTAAAATCAAAGTAAGCCATGCAATGTTCAGCCCTCAGTAATATGTCATTCAAACTGCGGTCCTGGTTAAAATAGTGACATCATTTTTGGCTCAATAAGCCATTTGGGTTGGACATACCTGCTTTAGACGTCATGCATGCAAATTTTTTAATGGTAAATGAATTTGTACCATTAAAAACTATCACATTTGACAAATGCCAGCCATAGTATCTGCAATATCACTGCCTCAGTTATGCAGTATTTGTAACAGTATGTGCAAACAGCACAAATTGATATCAATAATTTTAAACCACCTAAATAAACAACACATCAGGTGAAAAATATCATTAAAAAAAAGCAGCACATGAACAATTAACCACCACCCAAAATACTCACCAAATAGTTTAAATCAAAATATTTCAGTGAATCCACATATCGTTTGTAACCATCAGTTTCATCTGTTGCAACACTGACAATCAGCAAATCCAAGTGTTCTAGATAAGATAATGATAAACATGGTCTGTAAAGCTAGCCCATACTACCATATGCAAAACGTTGAATCTACTGCATCACATCAACACCAATAAATAAATGTGACACAAACAAGTATGTTAGGCAAACAATTACCAATCTCATCACTCAGCAACACTGGCTTAACCAATCTCTTTCACAGCATGTACATGCACAGCAAAGAAGACCTCAATACAGATCTATACCAAACAATGTAAAATTCAAATCAGAGTTTAAGCAGTGGCTCACCTCAAGCCTATATCAATGTTTTTATTTATCTGGAAACTGATCACATACTAGTATTTTACGTCTGACATTCAAATCAGCAGCCTATTCAACCAATTCCAATACACTCGCAAAATGCTAGACAATACCCAAGGCAAATCAACTTTAAACGCTGGCATTTATCAGAGATCAGAGAACTAAGAAATTTGAAAATACCATCAGAAATTCCAGCCCTATGTTGATGTTGCGATCGGAAAAGCCCGAGCGGCATATGCGCAAAGCTTTGCACCGTGGCAGCAAGCAACAACAGAGTTCACATGTCATGATCACTCTATTATTGCTTGTTCGTGCCATGTTCAAATAGTGTTTTTCTTTGCGCACATCCCGTTCCTGGTGAATCACACAATCAACGCAACGTCACTGGAGAGGTTGCAACACTAATACACAGATTTCATCAGCAGCTGACTTTTGCTACATTTAATCACCAGTTAAAGACTTTTTTACAATGCTTATAATGACAACTATCAATTTTGCAAGGGTAAGACATCTCATCAAATGGCCACTTTTGCTGACATTTTTAAATGATACTTTTATCAGCAGCGTTTAAACTTGGAGTTAAGTTTGATATATTATGGAGTTTAAATGAGCAACTTCTTACTATTTGCAACTTGTATATTTAGTGCTCAGCTTTATTATTCTCATGCAAAACCAAACCTGTCATTAAATATCTTTCATTAGTAATGCACTGCCATTTTCGTGGGCTCCTGTCTTGATTTCAAAAACATTTTAAAATCGCGTTGTGTAACCCTAGAACCATGACCATTCGTTTGCATGCTATGAGTTTGATTTTTCCTTCACGAAATTGTTGAACTTGTACATAGGGCCAGAGAGAGAAGGTCAAAGGGGTATATCATTATCAGGCACAGGCATAATTTAGGAACTTGCAAAGAAAAACAGTGAAGTAACAAAGTACAAAGTATGGAAAACAAAGTGCATTAATGATTTTCTGTATGATGAACAAATTAAAAGAATGAGTGTTCCCAAAAGCAGAAATGTTCTCAAACCTTGGCTTGAGAGACCTTTGTAAAGCGAGTTTAATGTGATACTATGGATTTATTTCCTACAATAGCAACAGAATAATTGTTGGAGTTGACTGTCAACTATTTTTAATGATGCACTTTTTATTGAAAGGCCTAAAATCCAAATGCATCTTTTGGATTTCCTACTACAGTTTTTACTGAAGTTTTTTGAAACATTTTAGTATGAAGCATGATAACAGCATATGCCATACGCACATCCAAGAGTTTTTGGGGGAAGCTCATTTATCTCAGGGGTGTTTCCTGATTACGTAGCAAAAAAGGTCTGTTAAGGGCTTAGCCCTTCGAGGATGGTCTGGAGGGTTCCCCTTCAAGATAATTAATATAAACAATAAATTTGGTACATTCTGGTGTAGTGACATATGTCTGGTGGGGTGTTTTCTGTAGATATTCTAACGAAATTAAAACTAGTTCAATTTACGCCCACAAATTCCAAAATTTACATTTGTATGATACTTACCGACTTCCTAGCATTTGTGGTTCACATTTTATGGCCAAAAAACATAAAACTGGTAATTTTAGTTACACACAATGAAAAAAATTTCACCTTGCATAAGGTACCTACCTTAGCCATTTCACCTGCCATAGTGGTGGCAAAGCGCCGACTCAGTGCATCTGCGGACGCAAGGTTTTAGAGCTTTAGGTTACCCCTAAAACCCTAGCCCTAAACCCCAACATTTTAACCCAAGGTTTTAGGGTCATAAGGTTTAGGATTAGGGTTTTTAGAGTTAGGTTACGATTGAGATTTAACAAAAAGTGGCCAGAGTCACTTTTTCAGACTCTGATTCCACTCCTGTTCTAAAATTTTTGAATCTGGGTACTAAAATCCAACATGTTAATTATTGTCGTTTTCTGATTGTGTTCAGCTAAAAATTGACCAAACATTATCTATGTCATTTAAGATTAATCATTTATTACCTTATCAATGAATAACATTTGGGAATTGGCTATAGGTCCGCCAGCGATGAGATGGTTCAAATAAAACACTGAGTTTGTCACTCCAGCAGCACCATCATGGTAGTCGAGCAGAAGTATCTATGTCTATTGTGCGAATGGTTTTTAGTTCAGCTTTCACCATCGCACCTTTTGTTTTAGAAGTAGCAGTTTTCATAGGATCGCTTTTCTTTACTTTTCTCTGAAGTTTCCAAACTCTTTTGATCGGATTTAAGGTTTAGGTTCAGGAGTTAGGTTTAGGTTCAGGGTTTAGGGCAGGGGTGGGGAACCTGCTACCCGTAGGTGAAATGTAGCTCGCGTGAACGTTTGAAATGGCATTCATCACAATTTTCATTACCTAAGATTGAGTACATATAGCAACGAGTCCAAATGAAGCTCCACAATAAACAGGTATTCACAATTAATATCTATAGACAGTAAGTCAAACAAAGTCCTTCTTCCTTATAGTTAGATAAAGGTAAATTTTAGGAGGAAAAAATTTATTGATTTTGGGGCTCGCCAGCACTAATCAAATGCATAATTCATGCAGTTCATTATAATAAATAGCTTTCCCACCCCTGGTTTAGAGTTTGGGTTTAGGTTTACTATGTTTCTACCAAGCATAATATAGTGTACTACACAAATTTTATGAAACTCTANCTTAGAACTAAATACTTTAATCACTTACTAAGCATATTTTGTTTTTCATGGACCTAACATTTATTGGATTAATGTTTGCTACTAATATTATTGTAATCTGTCCATACCTTTGTCTCTTCAACATCATTTGGTGACACCATGCATTTGGTTGGAAATAACTCACACACGGAACCTACCCCTATGGTCCCTGCATAAATTTCTATTTCTTCACAATTTATATGTATAAACATTGTTTTCTGCCCTTGGTACTTGTTCTTGTAATGAAATGATATGTTTTTAATTGCATTGCTCTTTGCCTCACGACCCTTTTTGCTGTTGGCTTACTTCACGTATACGTGCTAGCTAATAGCTTCAACTGCCCATCTGTACATGCCTCCATTCTTTACCCATTGCTTGCCCACCATCATTGTGTGGTGTTACTTACGTTGATGTATTTTTGTGTATGTACTATAAAATAATCGTTTTATGCACTTTCTTTATCACTGTATCATTCTCCTCCCTTTATATGTTGTTTCTGTAAATATTTTTTTTTGTCATCATGTTTGTCCTGCGCACTCTGTTTTCATGTGAACTTTGTGCCCGATTCTTTCCCGTTATTTGGCTTGATGTTTTTCTGTGTTTGTTTTTTTTCTTCTTTTAATGTTAACTGCCTGATCATGTCATTTGTCTTGATACGTTTTTTTTTGTTTTTTTTCTTTACGGCTGTATGTGATATGTCTATTACACAATTTTCGTTCATTACTGTCACGTTACAGGTGGCAGATTAATAAGTTTTCAAAAGTGAAGGTCTGTTGGTGGACCTAAACTTTAGGCTAAAGCCACTGCCTAACATTTGACTAAAGAACATTTTGTACAATTAAAGCAATACCTGAACAGAATATCAACAGTAACAACTGTTTGACAAACTGACTTAATTCATTGGTACATCTCTTTTGTTTTGCAAAGTGCACTGAAGAATTTCAGTGATAACTAATGTGGTAAAATCACAAAACAATTGATCACAACGGCACATGTCTCAATCCAATTTCATTGCATAATGCATTGGCAACAATGCAAATGCCATAAAATTTGTAAAATCATGCTTACTTTCTTTAGAAGCTGTAGCAGATGATAAGCAAAGTAAAAGGATGGAAACAAGAAGGAACATTTTGCTGAGCTTAAACCCTCAACAGCACCACAGGTAATTTTAAGAAAAAGATACAGTTTTACTTCTAATTAGCACACACTTATTTTTTCTGAAAAACAAATTAATTATGATAAAGATTTTAAACTTAAAACAGCTTTTACTCTAAACCTTTACAACGAACCTTTGGAGAAAAATTTTCTCTACTGTGTATGCTGTACTGTAGCCTACGAGTACGTCCTCGATTCAACCGGCATGCAAATCATTAGTTGTTTCACGAGAAATTCGTTATGAACGTAATTTTCACTACAATCGAATGAAATTCTCCTTGTGTTACGAGAGAAATACAAAAATCTTTCTGTGACTTTTATGAACGGTTGAAAAACGCTGGACTATCCTACGACGACGAAAGTCAGTGTTACCGGATTCATAAAAAAAACTTTATAGCCAAATTTAACAGAAAAAAACCTGCAGCCAAAAAACTAGTCAAGTCGAAAAACTAACGAAGAACATTAAAAGTCACTAAAAAGTTCGGTTTGTCAAGTCCGCGGAGTGCAAAAATTAGTCTGTCTTTGGGGCGTTTAGGAACCATGCAATCTTTGCAAAGCCAATTTCTAAAGCCAGTGGCTGTGTAGATGGTGTATGTGCATACCGTCTCACCTTACGTAAAGATTACAACATGTATCCACAGCCTCCGCCATTTAACTATTTACAAACGCAAAACGAAACAACTGATCACTGCTGTCAGAACTTTTTTGACAATCAAAGTTTAACCAGTCACCATTCTGCCGCATGGTATAATGAGGAACGGCATTACGGGGGTGTTTATTAGAAACATCATGGATATTTAAAGCAGATCGATGTGTTCTGATTTGACAGCGACAAAACTTGCACTGGGCTTTCTCAGCATTACTTTGCAATCCATGGCTTAAAACCATGCGTCCGTTCACATTCTTTGAAACCTGACGCCACACGCCACTTCTTGGTCACCAACAACATCAGGCCCCGAAGCAACTACGAATATCAGAGTGTTTTAGAACAAAGTAAGCTGGAGACCTGGCGTCAATAAGGTGATGACTCAATTCCAGTAACTTGTAGATCGTTATTCAAAATTGAAAATTTCACAGAATAATCTGTACAAGTAGTGGTTTACAACTCATTAATCTATCTACAGTATCGTTGTTTTGATTTTCTAACCGAAACTGGACACAAACGTGAACGTCTCATTCTTCCATTTAGTTTCTTATAAAACATTAAAAGTAAAGCTGTTAAAACTAATAGGATCACTTATAACCAGAGGTTGGCAACCGCTACTTTGAAAATAGCGGCGCTACTCCTCCCACTACTGAACAAAAATAGAGGCGAGCTATCACTACCGCTATTCGCTACCACTACTTTTGGTGCACTTTTAAAATTGGTGCTGTTTTGCAGAAAATAGGGTTTATTTTAAATAGTGTAATGTTATCAATTTTGTTGGATGTACTTTTTTAAACAACCATGATATGAAATAATAGTAATTGAACAGTTGCGATATAGGAATTGTTCATTTCACAGTGAATGCACATATAAATGAAACGTAGACTGCAGACACACATTCAGTGCATTTCGTTTTGTAAGTGGATTGCTGCAAGTTTATCAATCGCCTTTAAGAATGCTGGTTTCTCGCAAAAGTCGAATGTAGAACTTAAGAGAATATCCAAGCAGTAAAAACGTCAAAACTTCTTTTTAACAAGGTTTTACGCAGGTGTAAGTTGAATCAGGCCCACAACCAGGGTGGGGGCAAAACGGGTAGGTGCAGCCGCCCCGAAGTTTCAGGCATCATTTTTTATCTTTCTAAAAAGGTGATTTTCACCTATGGTTTTAGTGAAAACCCACTGAACAAACTATTGACTACATGTATTGCAAACTGAGCTCCTTATTTCTACATGTTTCAGTTTATTCGCAATAACAGCTTTGAACAGAAGGTAGTTTATATAGCCTGCTTGTGAGGAATGCTTATTTGGAAATATAGAGTAAATTGACCAACCACCGCTTTGTTAACATTCTAGCTTTTCAAAGTGCAATCCAAGTGTTCAATGTACAGTGCCGGATTAATGTAGTGCGGGGCCTGTAGCAAATTTAATTTATTTGTTTGTGAGCAGACACGAAGTCCACAATATAAACAAACACATTCTGCAGAACGCAGGTTGATAAAAACAGACAAAACAGAACGTAGTACAAGGCACTGAAGCCGGTGGAATCACAGGGTTACAGACACTTTTTGCAACTGTATTGAAGACAGAACCATAGGGTTACAGACACATTCTTAACACTATTATTAGA
>JGI24159J19872_10006815_pt1 | contig 14941 bp, 9 predicted proteins | sample Ectturendosymbi4_FD_19872 | JGI IMG/M metagenome (IMG submission 19872) | reverse complement strand
ACTAGCTGCATTAATCATAAATGCTTACTAGCTGCATTAATCATAAATGCTTACTAGCTGCATTAATCATAAATGCTTACTAGCTGCATTAATTATAAATGCTTACTAGCTGTATTAATCAGTGCCATAAATATGTCGATATAATGAAAAGCTTAAGTTTTTTCGAAATCTTGAAGTATTGCTCGACTACGGCCAGGCTTAAAAGTGTATTCACACACTTTATATTTACGCTTTCAAAGCTATTCGAAATTGGTCGATAAAATTACCGAGGGAAACGGAAGTGTGGTCAACAGAAACTATAATCCCCTTTTAACCATAACACAAAAACTGAGAAAAAAATATTTGAATCGCGTGATGGGAAGGGGGGGGGGGGTAGCATCCGTGCCACAAGAGCTTGAAGTCGCTGACGAGTTTAATGCGTCTTCAGAATTCATATGATAAACTTTTCAAGTTTTTAAAAGATATTCTTTGGTGTCACAACAAAACACCAGGAGGGTTCAGGGTCAACTTTGTCCCCCCCTTCCGCCATACATTGAGATCAAAGATCCAACGTTTGAGAAAAAATAAATGCGATGTTTCAAACACTAAAGAAGCTTTAAATGAAACACTGAAGTACTCGTTGTAATTGTACACACTTCAACAGTAAATGATTAGCCAGGTCATGAACTGCATTACTTACATAACCAAATGCCAAACCCCATCACATTGACACACTTATCCACTGTCTCTGTGAAACCCCACACACAAACTACAAGCTTAGGTGTTGTAATGGTGGAAGCAACCAGACTTTTAATAATCAAGTATAAAAGAAAAACTGTAAAGAACTCAAATCAGAGACAACCAAGGAATTAAAAAAAATGGCGCCGAAATGGTTTCCACGGAATGCCTGGCTTGCTGAATGGTATCTGACCACTGTAGTATTGTAAGCAGTGCCTGATCTCTCCGTACAATTGGAGTAACGCAGGCCAAACAGACGGCAGAATTGCTCACGATCAGGCAGTAGGTTACAAAAAATCCCCAAACTGGGCGTTTTCCAGCTTTCACACAGGATTTAGATACAAGTCCTCTTATTTTCCAAATTATTTTCCAGCATGATAATGCAGGCGAAACTTTTTCCCTCAGTGGATTTCGCCGCCAGACGAACTGCTGGTCACCGACTTCCAGCGTGGAACGGTTTTCGGTCACTAGAAAGTTCAACCGACTTCAAGGTATAAAAATCCAACATGGCCAAATAGCTCGGGGCGTCGCCACGGACAAGATTAGAATGAGTTCAGTTCGAATATATCAGCCGCTCCAACCGCGTTGATAGCCCCGCAAAAAAACATCTTCTGCAGTACTGATAATAATATGTTGGGCAATAAGCTGCAACATCTTTCTACAGTACGCAAATATTCGTGCTTCTGGTGTGCTTTCATGCAGGAACCTTTACCGAGTTGATCGTGAAGCCCTTTGTAACTTTTAAAGGCTACACTCCTGCTTACATGGATACAAACTACTTCTACTTCTTCACTTCTTTGGAGAGTTACTTAGTAAATATCGGATAGTTAGGAAGCATTTTTTTGGCACAGCTGGAAATGAAAGGCGCTCGTATAGGGCCAGAAACGGAGCCAGAAACTGATATTTTCAGCCAATCGAAGGCAAATGGTTTGACAAACAAGCAATTTGTTTCACGCGGCTGTTTTGTCCCGAAATCAAATCTTTCCAAGCAATAACTAGCGCAGCCTGACCCAATGCAGTCGACTTACTCGCGTGTCGCCGTTAAGGACATCCCCGGCACCAGTGACGCCACCATGTGGCTGGTCGCCATAACAACGGGCTCCTGTCTGCCTGAAGGGCAACATGTGCTGGAACTCCCTTCGCATGATGTCGAGGACAGCCTGGCGAGAAGTAAGCTCGTGTAACAAGAGGTCATTGACCTTGATTAACCTGCGAACGCGTGTTGATTAGTTCGGTTCAGTTTATTTCAGCACCCCGACCACGTAGAGAACATATGGCCAGGAATGCCGGGGGGGCAGGAAGCGACGGCCGTAGCTGTCATTAGGCCACTGCCCCCCCCACGAACGAGTTCACGTGGAAACAACAAAATGCAAGTGTGAAACGCTGTTGTAAAAACATTTTTTTGGATATGATCGCGCTTTTTGTGATCGTTTAAAATTCAACATGCATGCTAAGTGATCAGAATGGCGATACCAGGAATACAAATGGATTCATTTGTTTGGTGAATGAGTGGAAGTTTGACCGATCACTTCGACCTAAGCTTATAAGACAGAGTATGTTTCTTCCACCACAACGGGTTTCAACCTTTAATGAACCTTTAAACTTTAAAAAACCTTTAACCTTTAATAACCCTCCAAACTTTAATAAACCTTTAACCTTTAAAGAACCTTCAATAAGCCTTTAATAATCCTACAACCTTCAACAAACCTTATTTTCAACCATTAACAAACTTTTGATGAATCTTTCACGTTTAATAAACTTTGTAGTGATCGAATTTTTTACGAAGAGTTTCCATCATAACAGAAGTAATATCTATCAACGTTGGAAACTTTGTTTGGCGACAAAACTGAAATGCAGGCTTTTGCAACAGGAACCACAGGTTTAACTTGTGTTGTTTTTACTGGTTGGTCTCTTTCGCAAAATATTAAGCTTTTCCTGACGAATGAGAAACAAAGTAATTTATTATTGGTTGTTATTTTTCACTTAACATGCATGTTAAGTTTGTTGGTAGCAACGCTATTATGCTGTCACACCATGAAACTATTGGCAACAAGAGTGCGATGTTGCAATTTTTTCCAAATCCTTGAGGGTAACAGTTTTCTCGGCTTTAATGAACATTTTTGGGGCAAGAAAAATTGTTTGTTGCACTTTAGTCTTGCCGCTCGTCGATGTTCCGAAAATGTAAAAATTGACAATGCTCGTTTTCTAAAATGTTCTGTTGGTTTTGCTGATTTTAATTTGGTTTGAACAACAATTTACATTTTTCTTACAATTTTTTTACCAATCTTCCACGCAAAGATTTCTACGTCTTGAAAATGGTTTTTATTGGAAATCACCATTGATCAAAAAAACAAATTTTGAAAAACCGACACCAGATAACAATCAACGGTGAATCGCAAAGCTGCGAAAAAGTTCGAAGACAGTCGCAACATTCGGCACCAACACAGGATTGAACCTCAAACCTTCAGATCCGGATACTGGTTCAGATAAACAGGCATTTGTCGTCCGAGTCTGTCGGCGAGTCTGTATATGTTCAGAGGAACACCGAAGCGGTAGAACTGCTCTTTCAAGTCTGGGAAACGGAGAACCTTCACGAAACAAACACCCAAATGATGATGAGGGACGATCTGACTTTGACTGGAGTCATGGGGGTGCAGTTAAAGCTGTTAGTGACTTGGTGAAAATGTTGCAGAAAAACGTTGAAGATACAAACAGCAACGTTGGGGATTGATTGCATGCAACAAAAAAACGTACTTCTTGTTCCATGAGCTGTTGGAAGATGGGACGTGGAACCAGGCTCCACATCCACTTCTGCTTCCTCATCACCTCGGACCACACCTTCCTCTCGTTCGCCGGTGGTTCCCCCATCCTGAGCGAGAAAAGACAGTCTTCGTAACGGTGAGGGCGAGTTACGTAACGAACAACAATCATATTTTAGTTACGCAACAAATAGCCTTATTTTAGCTACGTAATAAAAAAACAATCTTAACTTAGTTACGTAACAAACAACTATTACATTTCAGTTACGTAATAAACAACAATTTTTATTTTAGTTACGAAACAAACAACAATCTCATTTTCGTACGTAATAAGCAACAATCTTATTTTAGTTACGTAACAAACAACAAGTTTTGTTTTTGTTACGTAACAAACAACAATCTTATTTTATTTTAGGAACAAACACAAAGAAGTTTCACATAAGATCGATTCCATTGCAAAGGAGATACGATCAGGTGAGAACAGTTAAGTATTTGCGTTGAAATTGAAACGCACATTTAATTACAAAGAAAGCTTACATTGGCGCGTTGAAGAACTGGTGCGAGTTCTCTCCGAACAGAATCAAGGTCAGATATTGAAGAGAAGCTCGGCTCTCGTCTGTCCAATCCGGACCGACAGAGTAAGAGACGTTCGTGTCGGCGGCAAATGCTGCAGGGACTGGGATATTTGAAGACATTGTAGTGCGGGCAGTGAGCAGAGGCGACGGCAGTGGTGCTGGGTGGGACCTGAGAGTGTGCGATCAGCTTTAGCGAGCGTGGAAGGGCCATCAACCAATCATCGCAACATTTGCGGCAATAAGATTCAGTAAGGGCAAGTGTTACGCAGCAGGACTTTGAAAGCTATAGGCTTCATACCAGGGTTTGTCAACCGGGGCACTTGGTCCCCCTTGGGGTTTGGGGTCCGCGAAGCGGTTCTCCGGGGGTCACGAGCAGAGACCTTTATTAACTAGCTCTGCCGTGATGTCGCAAAACCCAAAACAAAGATAGATGTTTTTATTGATGAGCAGGGGGCTGCAAGTGCTGAGGGTCTTTGGAAGGGCGCCACAAATCATGGAAGTTTGAGAAACACTGCTTTATGCGAAGATACATTTTGAACAGTGACGTTTTCAGAACACTGCAGGTTTGAGGAGCGGTATAAAGCTTCACCCAAAACACAGTCGCATCTTGGAAACAAAAACGTACAGGACGCTGAACCGTGCCCTTTGAAACCACTTGAAACAAGAGGCAGAACATTCGTGGGCGTCGGAAGGTTTTTTTCAGGGGGGGGACAATAGTGGTGAAATATTTCATTTTACCAAAACTAAGAAAAAACTTTTTTTCCTAAAAAATTAACAGCAAAATATCAAATTTCAAAATCTAGGGTGTGCCTTGGCCTTTCCCCGCCCACGCTCTCCGNCGCCCATGAGAACATTCGCAGACAGCGCGTCCAAGAACAACAGAACCAACCGACCACACATGGTTGCCGGCGGTTGTGAACGAGGTGGCAACGGACCTTGCATCCGTCCAAACCTACCTGGAAACGGGCATTGTGAAGTTCGCGGCGCTGGCACGAAGCGGCATGCTGAAGCTGGGAGGGTGCGATCGCGGAGGCGCTCGGTATGGCGTAGTGGCGCTGGCGAGATTCGAACGCGCGACCTCCGGCTCGGTAAGGTTATGGCCAAACGAGAACGGCGATTCCGACATAGGGGGGGCGTGGAGGACCCGATCACCGTCGGGCGAGGAACCGAAAGAGGCCGGCCACGCATCCGACGGCGATGGGGAGTTCCCCGCAAATGGAACCGAGCTCTCGTCGTATTCGCAAACTTGACGTAGGCATTCAGCTGATTCTACGCAAAACAATTCGCTTTGTCGACGATCAAACGAAAATGAAAATCACGCGTGAATTTGGACTTCGCGCAGCGACGTCCTCACTGTCAATAGAACACATGACAAGGTGGCCAGAAAGCTCATTAATAAGAATAACTGAAAACTTTGTAAAAAAACAGAGGCACCCAAATTAATCTTCTGCACCAGTCAATCTTGGCCTGCCTCGTGGCATACTTGCCTTTCCCCATAAAAATAACTTTTCGAGTAGCAACGATAACTTTCCTCGTCGAGAGAATCTGTCATGTAAAACATGTTTCTTANAACACTAGTTTCCCCACCTTCATCGATTGGAGAGAAAGGATCGTCCGAGCCGGCGTCAGTAACGGTAGAGATCGGCTCGAGCACCATTGCAGGGAGCTGCCGTTCGGTTTCAATGGGTACATGTTCGGTTTCACTCGGTAAAAGTTCGGTTCCATTCGNTACATGGTCGTTTCCATTCGGTACAATGTCGGTTCCATTCGGTACAATGTCGGTTCCATTNGGTAATTCTTCAATCGCACCAACTGCCGTCAACGCACCCCAAGTGGAAAGAAAAGTTTAGCTTGGACAAACAGAACCGATTCAGTTTTTTTGTTGCTTGAACAAAACAAGGCCTGCCGCACTGCACCATCCAAACAGTCTGGGGTCCTTAAAAATTTTCAAAACACCACAAAAGCAGAAGCCACAGAAGGCACGCATGGGTTCCGATGGACGAGGAGCAAAACAGATTGTAACCTCGTTGCAGCGCTACTCGCGGAACTTGAGGAACAAGGCCTAAAACAGGGTTTGGACAAATACGCGCAAGTACGGCGCGTTGCTATCGCAAACCAGAGAGGGAAGACTGCACAGCAAATAAAAACGCAATCCAAGACGTCAAACCTGGTCTGTCTTCAGGTTGCACCGCGGGGTCGGCCGCCTGTCCATCTTCCTGTGGAGCACATTTTGCACCGCGGGGTCGGCCGCCTGTCCATCTTCCTGTGGAGCACATTTGCAAGCAGCGTTTAACCCACGCAGGAACTACAAATGGAGTCAAGAAAAATATGCGCTATCCAGTAAACACGAGTTAACTGGTCTCCACAAAGATGTCAAAAACCAAGTTTTCATCTGTGTGGAGACGAGTGTAGTTACTTGAATACAGATGCAGTGCGTGCGAGTTTCAATCACAGCAAAGTCATGATGAAAGCAGAACCCAGTCGTCTGATCGCTTGCAGCACGCCTAGAGCTTTTAATTTTGACTGATCCAACAATTACGTCATCACGCAATTACGCGAAACCTGCCTTACGTAATAGAGCCGCATCGCAGCGTTTGTTACAGCGCGTCGCGAGACAATGAAATGCGGCCGTACCCATTCTTTATTCTTTTCACAGTCACAATGCTCCATCGCGATTTTTGTTTCGGCGCCCTCCGCCCAAGCGGTTCCATTCTCGCCAGGATGGTTTTCCTCCCCACGACCTCCTCGGCCAGGGTCAGCCACCGCTTCCATGTGACGTACTTCAAACGCTGCACTCTGCACGGGGGGTTTTTCGCCCTCGTGTCCCGCCAAATCCACGTCAGATTTCGTAATCGTTTCCCTGACAACGGGGATACCGTCTCCGCGAAGTACCCGGATGTCTTGACAAAGCTGCACGAAACGAGACGCCGTCAAACCACAACAAAAACACATCAGAGCTGGTTTAAATGACCACGCTGCGGTGGCGTGCAGAGACGGGGGCGAACGGGGCGACGACCCCAGGCACCCAAAGAGTGCAATTTAAAAAATTAAAATGCTGCAACTATTTGGTTTTGCCTATTGTAAAGCTACGAACACATGCTGCATGGATATTATTTTTAGAAACTTTTTTTGGCAACACTGGTTTTTACGTACGCCAATGCCAGTAATTCTCACATTCTTCAATACCAGGGACCTACAGGTGTGCGGCTTACACACAACCAAACTGACAGTGACGTAACTTTTTCCAGATCGTGCGATCAAAGGGAAAATCACACAAAGTATTGAAAGAGAATTACGGACGTTTTAATTGATTTTCTGAGCTAAATTTCAAAACTGCCCTAATCAAGTTGCTTGATTTAGTTGACTTTTTGATGCGTCACTCGCTTCCCGTTACGTTTTTGGATGTGGCATCCTTGGGTGTGCGCTTATGCAGACGCACACCTGTGCTTGCAATATGTGCATAATTTCGAGCTTCGTCATTAATTGGCAGTTCAGGAGGATTAATCATTACGGCCCACACAAGCCCGTATCTGTTCTGTCCCCACAGTAATTGTACAATGACAGCCACATTATGAAAAACGAAGGTTTCCTTGCGTACTTTATGAGCACTCTCAATTCTCATGTAGTTTAGCAAGTTTGGAACTGTCAGCCCTGGGTGTCCGCCATTCCAGCCGAACACCTTCTCTCCTTCTCTGCTCGACTGCTACTCGACGAGGCATTTGCGCAGCCTGATGTTTTTGCAGTTGTGAATTGCCCCATCGTAGCACTGAGTGTGTTCTACTCCCCTGTTTTAACGCGTTGCCGGATATTTTTGCAGTTATGAACTGCATTGTCTTAGCGTTGAGTGCTGTGTTTTGCTCTGCTCTCCTAACTTGGAGCGCTGATAAATTTACGTTCATTACAGTGACACATTATACAACTACCAGTGGGGAGAGTGCTTGTAGAATAATATGCATGTTGTGTTTACAAACATCGTCAAAACGTTAATTTGCAAACGAGAATGTTACGTCATATTGGGACGTCACAAACAGCGTATATGCAGTAACGATTACCAATCGATCCAACCTTTCTAAATAATCCTGCATCCTTGCAATGTGCAAATAATCCAATAAACTTTCATAAAGTCTTTCTCAATTTGTTTTCCAGTCTCAAATGAAATGCACCCCGAGTGGAAAGCCTCAACCAGAAGCAGATACAACAGACAACTATACTTACTGAAAACACACCACTGGGTGTACGCGTCAAAAAAACAAGCTAGGCCATATGATCATGACTAGGGCAACCAGAAGTCAATGAAGTCAAAATTATTCTGCCTTTCTTTAAGTTCATAAAACGTCCCCAAACCAAATTTCACGCTGATACCATGAAGCAACTCCAAAGTTATTAGGTCAAAAAAGTCAAAATTTATCATTAGGTTAAAATTTATCGTTAAGTCAAAATTTCTTCTAGCACAGTTTTTTCTTTTAATCGACATTTTATTAAAGATACAACAACAGATATTGATATACTTTTGCAAGTTTAGTTGATATTCTGAGATAAGTTTTGCGACTTCTGATATAAAGATGTTGCTTTGCTCACTACTGGACGATTGAAGATGCGCTAGGCGTAGTAGTAGTTGGTGTTTGAAGTATAACAAAGCAAAGCCTTCTCAGTGACCTCAAGAGATTTATTAACACTGGATATTTTTCTTGTGCGTTGGGATTGATTTTCGTCACGTTTTATTACCTCTAGCTTTGTTGGGTCTTTCATACTTTTGATTTTTGTTTCATTTCAACAGAAAAAGGATTTTTAACCTATCGCTTTCATTTCTAATAAGCTTTGTATCCGCGTTTCCAGTGGTAACGCAGGAAATCGATTGGTCAAAGTCAAAATTTAAAGTTTTTTTGGTCAAAATTGGTTGCCTTAATCATGACAAAAGAGAACTCGAGTACATACGTGCAATGGTAGCCAGAACCAGCTTAAGCCTAATGCAAAAGCAAAAATGACTTCACAATTCCGAATATATCGTCATCTAACTTAACGAGTTAGCCAAGAGTGCAGTCAAAACCACACCTAACAAAAGATAAACAAAAGAAAATGAACAATCTTTGGTGACAGCAACCTGAATTTAAATATCCGAAACAATGCCGTGTAAATTTTCGCCTTCCCTCGCATAAGCAAATACGGAGGCCATCCTCTGGGGGAGGAATATAAATATTGTGGCAAAACTGCTTTTATATTTCGCTTTTTTTGCGAATGAAACAGTGTTAAAAAAAAAGTCAAACAATATTCCTGTTCCTACCAAGCACTTATATAACTGTATTTCTGTTCTCGTCTTCCAGGAATAACTTCCCTTAAGACCGTGACAGTGAAGCTGCGATACTCAAATGCGAATGCGTCAGATATTGACCAACCCGCGAGGCACGACTTACTGACCACAACAGGCCAGCCTTTCGCCCCAACATAATCTATGCCACGTGGTTAATGGAATAGAAGATCAACGCTCAATCCTAACAACGTCCTCCTCCCCACAATAATTCAATTGATAGATAGTCGCTCTTAACTGCAACATGAGAGTCAGATGACACTTGCCGCTACTTCTGTGCACACCACGCGTTGCTCGGTTCTTGAACTTTTCCTGGTTGTTCTAGTGTTCTAACTGTGACTTGCCGACCAGTACGATGCGCTTGCCGCCAGGTGGCGTCATGGCAACGTGACGTGTTGCGCGGCATGCCCGGGCTTGTCTCTTCGCCCCGGCGCAGGGAGGAGTGACGCGAAACAACGGCCTGACAACAGCAAGCGATACGAAACAATCGCCTGGCGTTCGCCGACTTCTCGCCCGCGAGGTGGTGACGCGCGTGCGAGTAATTTGTTTCCCGATGACAGCCCGAGATGATCGCGGTTCGATCGCGGACAACTTCTAAAATCGTTTCTTCAATCTCGACCAAAACAATTTGAGAAGTTCCGTGAGGACAACATCCCGTACAGCGATGGGCTTTGTGCCGCATTGGTTGGTTACTGTTGCAATCACTGCGCTGCGCAACCACCAAGTCCCGTCGCCACGGGGGGGCCTTTGGTGGGCTTAGCCCCCAAAACGAAGCTACAAGCCCCAAACTAAAATATGAAACATGATAAATCAGTGGAATGTTTGTCAAATTTTAATGTCAAGCCCACCCTGCACAAACGTCAAGCACCCCTATTGATGACTCTCTGGCGACGGTCCTGCAACTACCTTTGCTGGATAAGCCGATGCTTTTTATAGATTGAGTTGTATCGTTAACATTTCGTCACGCACAAGATATTTCACAACTGTCTCCGCGCAACATAAAATTTTCCAAATTTTTTTACAAAAAAACTGTTGGTCTGCGGAACAAGAATAGCTGAGTTAAAAATATCTTGGATAAAAAATTTTGTAGTACCACAGCAGATTGAAGTTTCCCTTGGAGCTCAGCTTCGCTATATCTAATTGAATCGAATTTTTTCTGGAAGAGTTTTTTCAATAAAAAAGAACTTTGCCACTTAGTGTGACGCAACAGCAAAAAGCGCTCGCTGACAATCAATGTAAGATAAATAAGCAAAGCCTGTCCAAAACATACAGACGTTGCGAACCTCATCGAAANGCTGGTCAACANACATTTCGAACCTCATCGAAATGCCGGTCAACAAAACAAAAGAAAACACACCAAACANCGAACTTACTTTGGATCGGTCTTCTTCGAGTTCAGCTGAAACAAGAATCAAGCAGTCGTATTAATGCAAAGCTCCATCCCCACACAAGNAGAGCGAGCCCTCGCTGTTACATCTAAACAGCAATTAAAAACGAGAACAGCAACATNGAGACTGGTGCGCTGCGAACATGCACACTAACGGTTGGTTGTGATCTGNAAGTTGTTCGGGGACCGATGTTATCGCTTTTCTTGTCAACAAATACTTCAAAATCTAAAGAGATGTCTANTTCGGGAAAAAGATCTAAGAAACAATCCAAGCAGTGCTTCCGTTCTAAGTTACATAATTGCACAACGTCACCAACATCGAAGCCAGCACAAAANAAGACCTTATGAATTTAGCGAAGGATCGTTTAAACCTCATGTGGCGCGAATCGGAGAAGGCCAGCCACAATTCTACAACAATAATTTAACAACTATCAGATATCACCCAAAGCAGGCAATTGACAATCACCTCNACCACAAAGGCCCTAGCCGCTTGCCGTGTGGCATTTCGATGAAGCAAGANTTTCACTTCAAGTTCTTTAGTATTTCTGCTGTTCCTTACTTCCATCCTNCTGTTCGTGATTGCAAAAAAAAACTAAATAAACTAAATATGAAGCTNTGAAATCTCCCAAAACACCGACCAACCAGCACCAGCAGCTCTCCCAGTAACAACAGAAACCAAGAGGTTCCCTGACAGGTCACGTGCGTGTGACAGTTCACCTANAGGGGAATCACCGGCAAAAATCTGACTGACGTCAAAGCAGCGCCAAGTTTAGAATTCTGCGCAATCGTTACAGCGTGACGTGGAACAGTTGGAGGCAGCTTTCACAGAGACTCTCACAACTGGAGGGCGCTGAGCGTGGAAGGGGGTGTTTTCGTAAAACTATATCGTGCTCATCCGTTGAAGGTGCTCCAAGAGACCCCCACCATGTCGCATCGTCAGGGGCGTAACGAGGGGGGACAAGGGTCACAATTACCCGAGGGCGGGGCGCCAAAAAAGTCCCAACAATGTCGCAAGTACTTTCTTCATATGCAGTACATTTGCTTCCGAAAGGCNTCAGGTTCGAACATTGGGGGCGCCAAACTCGCTTCTTATGTGTACATAGGCATGCGCTTTCATCTGTACATTTTCTTCACCATTGTCTGTGTTTGTTTGATCTCCTAATTGTGCTTATTTCATTTCCAAGTGTTCAACCCAACAGGGTTGGTTGACCAGACTAGATGACCGCCATGGTCCTTCACCACTCCTATATGACACAGCGCCCCTCTTTGTTTACACTGATCAGCTATTGTGTCAATGCATTTTTATTTGCTCTGATGTTCACTAATGGTTGGTTTGCTTCGTGCAATGGCTTCTTGTAGTGCTTCTGCTTGTTGGCTGAGTAATAACAATAAACCATTGTCTTGCCCCCATCAAACACAACACAAAAGTACGAATAAACACGAAGTACAACAACGCTCAGCCATTCGAACTTGAACGATTAATATTACTGACATTGCAGCGTCAAGTGGCATTTGCATCTAGTCAAGATATCCACAAGCAGGGCGTTAGCGGCAAAGTGCAATTTACTGAAGTTTGGAGAATATTTCGATCGCGTTTCACTTTTAAGGGAAGGAATACCACCTCAGGATATCTGGACCTGATGTTGTTCTGTACAGCTCCGAGTTTTGTTTCTTGCACTCCAGAGACTGACCTTGTGATGCAGTGAACATGGCTTGTCTTGCGAGGAGCGATCAGCTTTCGTCATATAAGCCGATGGGATTAAAGGTCACGAGACACTTGATCGAGCAACTGAACTAAACGAAATGTTATTTTGATCTGAGGTCCCGGGACAAAATTGGCCATTTTCATTCCATTTCACGATGTATACAATTTCATCCTTTAGTGACAAGTGCTTGTGGGCAACCAACCGTACAAAACGTAAGGCGATTTGGTTGGTCGAGTGTGTGGGAGTTGCCTCGAAACGATTTTAGGCGATTTTGCGTCCGCCGCCAACATCCAAGCACACCACAGTCGAAGCAGCAATGCGAGAACATGACCCTTAGCTCTGGTTCCTTCAATGGAGTGTCACGAAATGGCCTCACGGGGATGTCGACTCGCCTCACAAGTGCTGTAAGCACGACTTCGAAAAACTCGTTCGTGGAGGGCACAAGCAGAACAGCATTAATTCCATTATTTTCAACATTGCGCAGTACAGNAAGTGGCAAAACCAAGACCCAACTGACGCAAACGCATAAAGACCGNTGGTTTACCTTCTGCGAACAGAGATGCAACGTCGACGTCATCGATGGTGACGTCACAGGTCCAGTGCGGCAGGTAGTTGTTGCCCGGGCGGTCCATCTGTGAATCGGTAACAACCGAGATTGAGTTGGTTTCAAAACTGCTTTTCAGCTTCAGGGGCCCGGGGTCTTATCAAGGGCCTGAACCAGGGGTCTCCTAACTTTTCTGTCAGAGGGCCACATAAGCTGTTACACAACAGTCCGGGTGCCGGAGATCTTACGTGGAGTAATGTGATTGTTTTGGGATGTTATATTCTACCAAATCAACAAGTTCTTCGCAAAGATACTTTTTTCATCAATGATAAAATGACCCCGCGGGCCGGGGGGTATAGTTCCGAGACCCCGGGTCTGAAGTGCATCAGACAATCTGACCCCTGTCGTGAACCAGCTGCAAGGTTATATGACGTTGCGGTCACGTGACTTTCTTCGAAACCCGAGGAAACGAGCGGAGTCTTTTAAATCATGAACAACAACAACCATTAGCAACAGTTTGAATCGAAAACGTTTTTGAGCCGCTTTCAGGCGTGCTCGACCAACACGAGGAAACAGTTCACACCCATGAATACACCCCGATTAAGGGGTCTGATGAAGGGCATTTTTCGGTCAGGCACGCACTCAGGGCCCGGACCGAAACGTTACCTGTTCGATCAAAGTAACTTTCACTTCCTTCCCGTTGTCCAGCATCCCGAACACCCGCTTGGGGGCGCCCGATGGCCACTCGTGGATCATCGGCTTCCCGTCGTCCTTCTTCCGGATCACAGCTCTCAGGACCTGACCGACAATGCGAACGGGAATCTAACGTTCAAATCTTGCGAAGCTAATGCTTTTAAGTGAGGAAAAAAATAAAATGACAAGCTGCCCTTTTTTCCGAAAAAGTAATGACAACAAGAGTCAACCATAAACAAAGTGTTTCTGAGTTAAAGCTTTTAAGTCTGGCAATCTTGTGAAATAGCCCGAAATTCGTAGTTTTAAAACTTGTAAATATAAAAACCGAATCTTGTAAATAAATAAACTGAAACTTATGTAAATGTACCAAACAGCCTGAAATTTGTAGTTGTGCAAAAATTTCGATGGTTAAAATGTCTACTGTGCCACAACCTGGTCGTGGTGACAGTTTACTCGAGACCAAAATCAAACTTAAAGTGTATATTCAAAAAAGATGCATCAACACACCACAAAGGTGACACAGACGAATCTGATCGCAATTTGCTTTGCTAGGAAATCGATTTCGGGTCAGTGACGCTTTCTTCAGTCCAGCAAATTTGTAAGCAAAAGCTTATAAGTGAAAAAACGAAAACGACTAAAGCAAGGTCAGAGCAATTGCGCAGATTACAGTAACAAGTCCAAAAGCTACTAATATCAGAGCCAAAAGCCAAGTAAATTCAACACCAGTGGCTGGCCGCCGGTAGTGCAATGGATGAGTCACCCAGCCAGCCTCCCAAACATTAGAACAGGGCCTCTCAACTCATTTTCGTCCGCGGGCCATCATGCCTTTTCATATAACTCTGTGGAACCCAGTAGACAACAAAAAAATTAATCAGACACAAAAATCAATTTACACGTTGCATTTAATACACTGTTCTATCTACATCAGTTTACGCTACTGTAGATCTGCTTCCAGACTTTTGGATGCGTTCATCGCTAACAAGCTTTTCGATGTTGGGAGTGGTATTACATAAGGCACAACGTAGATCGCTATCTACTGTTTCAAGACAATTCCTCTGTTTGGACTTCATGTATTAGTTCATAAGAAAATCATGTGGACCCTTTCAATAGGTCACCATGTACCCCTTATACCGCGGCCATGACAGGGACAGTGTGAGAATGTACAAGGAGTCCAAAAGATATACTTAAAAGTATCGGAATTCTTCCTGTAAGTTAAAAAGGATAACCACGTTTTTATCGAATTAACGGCAGAAAT
>JGI24159J19872_10006814_pt1 | contig 14941 bp, 8 predicted proteins | sample Ectturendosymbi4_FD_19872 | JGI IMG/M metagenome (IMG submission 19872) | reverse complement strand
ACACAAGCTCATAAATCATAACATCTTAACAAACTGACTGACGTCAAGAATACTAGTGGCGACAAAAAAACTGTGGCTCATGAAATAAGTGTTTACTCAAAAATTAAAAAGACGTTTACTTAAATAAATGACTGAAACATCTAACTAGTTGATGCTAATGGCTGAAAAATTTCTTCCGGCTTAACACAATACTTTTCCAGATGATACAACACATCCCAATTCACACCAATTCACTATACCAATTCACTACACCAGTTCACTACACCAATTCACACCAATTCACTATGCACCAATTCACTAAAGTGATATGTAACATGTTATGCAATTTCTCTTAAATGTAGCCTACACTTTTACCAATGTGATATATATAATGCACTTAACCAGAGCAAGACTGTCTATTACTTATTTCAACAAACTATAAAGAACTTGGAACGGATGAGTGAATTGTGCATACTATACGCAGAATTCAGACCCTAAATGTAAAACTTGATTCAAACATTTAAGTGTACACTGTTTAGTGTTAGCCTACTGGGTATCTGCAGATTCAATTGTCACAGGGTCAGGGTGCACTGCAGTAGTAATATGCCCGATTACAGATAACCTTAGTCCTAAAGAATGTTACAGGAATTAGCCTACTTTACTACTTTAGGCACCATCCAGACAGCCTAGGCTGAATTTACACATAAGGTGCATAACAAACTTGAACGCATCAACAGGAGTCAAGTCTAATGTAATTTTACCCAAATAAAATCATATGGAGAGTTTTCTAGTATATAATATATCAAAACAAAAAATGCTAAATACTGAAGACAACATACATACGGCACGCTACGCTTAATGCGAAAAGTCTATATCTTATAACAAACATCTGCAGTATCTATCATCGGACCAATCTCTGCACTACGGTTTGTCGACGGAAATCCCGTAACAAGTCTCATTTGCTCAAAACATTTTATCACCTCCACGCAGCTGGCAAAACATTCTCTTGCTTGAAAAGGAAGACAGGCTTCCCAGACAGCAAGAACGCCATCACCGACAACACCGGCTGTCCGGCTTACTTCGACTGATTTTAAGTAAGCCGGAAGCCGGTCGAAACCAAGAAATTCACCCGGATACGGCCAATGGAGTTCTCATGGTAAAACATCACACGTGGCAACACTGCCACTACCATAACTTGAAGTGAACACGTGAAGATTCGTTGCCATGTTATTGTTACGCAATAAAGAGAAAGAGTAGAACAATCTGCATTCTGCACAGAAGTTTCGCAACTCCCCTCTTGCGGACGCCCATGCCCGTTCAGTCGTAATTAATGGCCCGTGCTTTTTTTTAAGGTCCAACTTCAAACCTATTTTGTATTCAGTTATCTGCAACATAGCAATGATATGTTAATGTAATAAACCCTGACCTACAATGACTGCATCGATGCCGTGTTAACGTCAAAGAATCAATGTTATATGATCTTCTTGTTGTCACAGTAGCCTATGTTTGATCCCACGCAACCAGCGCAACAAATACGGCCCACAACAAGTGTTGCACGGCCCAATAAAAGTGCTGCGGCCCACGCACTGGGCATAGTGTTATTCGTTGAATAACTGGAATTATGGTTGGTGCAAAGTTTCGAGTTTTCATTGGACAACTCTGATTCAAGATATACTGGATATTACAGGCGCGGGTTACGAATACGATTATATATAATTGTATACCAGTTATTCTATTCTTGTACAGTGGAAGAATGCAACATGCTTCTACCACACTGGTGTGACTGACGGGGTACAAGGGTGAGAAACCCCCCCACCCCCGACATGCTAAATCCAGGAACTGAGTCCCCAGTATTCAGTACTTTTTGGTTTTCACTCAGTTGTTTTTTGCGTTTTTCGGAAGTTTTTGGACTGTTGTTTTTCGGCAATTTCGGGTTTTAGTATATATAAATCTACATCTGGACACACTTTCATTTTTAAATATTTTTTTAATGTTGGCGAGGGGCCCCCTACCGTGGCCAGTGAGCCTCTTTCAGCTACGTTTCCCACCCTGGCTGAAACCTCTAGGTACGCAACTGGTCTACTGCAACTTAATTTTCCTGAATAATTTTTTACTAGGCTATACTAAAAATGCTGAGAACAACATGGATTCAGCAAACGTTAACTGCACAACAGTCAGCTCACCAAGGCCAATGCTTGCAACGACGCTATTCACAACGCATTTCGCAATGGTTGGCTTTAGGAAGTCATGGGTCGTGTGAAGATTAATTTCTTTGACGTATCAGGTAAACATGAATATTGAAATGGGAAATGTGTGAAATCAGTTCTTGGTGAGTTCAGTTCTGGTCGCTCTATATGCTGTAACAAAGGTACTTAGTCAGACTTTGAGTCCTCCTTTTTGCCTGTCCCCCTTCGGCCGGGGGGTGCAGGGGGGTTTTTCTCCGGGTCTGATTGACAGCGTATTCTTTCCGCAATGCATGACTGGACGCGTAGTTCTCAACCTGCTTACAACTCGTGACACCACTATAGTGCTGCACCAGTTTATTACTTTGACGCATTTCCTCTCTAGCTTTCACGATTATTTTTGAATATGTGAGAACAGGCAAATGGTCAAACTAAAAATTCAAACAATTTTCTTCTGGTGGCTTGATCTTGCCTGCAAGGAATTTTGCTTCAATAAACCATACAACCGCATTTCGCATATTAAACTTAATAGGCTACTCAGAGCAAAAGACTTACTAGATGTTATACACTGTTGCATTTACACTATAAGTAGCTTCGTCCTTGAGACTGAATGACCCGTGGTCCTTCGCAGCCTCCCGCTGCGATGCATGTTTAAAAGTCTAGCGCGTTGTTTGTGGGAGTGTAGACGCTACACAAAACAATAGACTCACAACTCTTAAATCTCAACACTGGGCTTGATCTGACGGAGAGTAAGAAGGGCACATGTGATGCGCTAGCATTGCAGAGATGAAATGAAATAGGCCTACGCTATTTTCCTTGTAAAGAAAACGTTTATGAATAGTTTGCGTGATACAAGTTGGATTCCATCTCAAAACAAATTTTTTACCACAACAGATACAAGTTGGATTTTTATCCAACACAAAGTTTTTCATAGAAAAATATAGGAGGGTTTGAATCTATAACCTTGTGTGATGCAAAATGCTTGATATAACGATGACGTCATCAGTGGGCTGCAGATCATTCCCGAAACATTCAACACTAAAGTATTAAGTGTACTTGGCATTTCAATATGCAAGTACTCAGACAAAAAGCAAAGAACTAGGAAGCTTCTGGTATTGGCGATTATGGAAGTACAATACAATTTTTGCCATTGCAAAACTTCTGTTTGCAATGGCCAGTTTTCCGTGGGTCTTGTTAATTTTGACGTGAATCCTCACTGGTTGAAAGCATTCAACCGACTCTACTGAGATAAATTACAATTTCCAAGTTTCCAACATTTCAACCCTTTGGTCGAGAAGCTTGCAAAAGTTTTGATAAAGAAAACANAAAAATTGAATGTAATGCCTACGGCATACAAACGTTTTTTCGTTNTGATTACTCGCTAGTGCATNTACTGTATAATAACTTTTTAGCTGAGCAATTAACATTGCATAATAATAGCAGTTCTTACGTATTAGATTTACGTTTGGCTACAGGCCACTTTTTTGAACTACAACTTCGGTTTAGAATTTTATGATAATCTTGTTTTTTTTAGAAAAGTAGCAAACGTTTTTCTGCAAATATCACCTGCTTTGTCGATATCAATCGAAGGTTGTTGATTGCAACCATGCAAATGCAATTCGCCAAAGATGATGTTTTCACATTGACAGTAAACGTTCTGGAAAACACGTTAGCTTTGATAAGTTATTCCCGCAACTCCAGGTGGTTGAATTTTTTATCAGAACAAACTAGCGTAGCTTCGTTTTGAGACGACTATCTCTCGTGTAAATGCATATGCAGTCATCGATCACTTCTAGAGCCACATCCGCCATGTTAAGCAACAACAACACATATTTTGAGGCGTGAAGCATTTCATTTGCTTGACTGACAGAAAGCATATTTTTGTCTCCCCATATCGGTTGTTACGGCATTTGAAATCTGTTTGACAAGCCTTTTTTCATCTCAGTGTTTTTCGCATGACTGAGGTCACGCGTGACTGATTTATTATTGCACTTGCTAAGGGAAGTTTACAATCAGATTTGAATGAATGCAACGCGCAGTGCTGCTTAACGTCTTTGTATGAAGTACCTTCTCTTTCACCATGCTTGCTTTCATTTGGCGTTATTCGCGGTAAACGCATTTATAATTAAGTTTTAAAACCAACTTACATTTTCCGTTTTTAGAGTAAATGACGTGCTGAAACCTGTTTGGATTTGTTTTGTCTTGCGCCTTTGACCATTTCAATTTTTGCAAATGGAAGGTCATCAGCACAGCACTTACGAATGAATACAGTCGATAAAGCATGGTTTCTTTGAATGTACTTAGCGTACTTGATTTCGTAGTGTCGCGTTCAAGGATACATCATAGAAATTGCTGCGTACAGCCGGGGTTACGTAAGATCTACGCCTGCAGGCAACTAAACGTTTCTTGTGGCGGCAAAATGGTTTCAAGTATGTGTTACGTTTTCTCAACTAGAGCAAGATAACTAACAGGCGCAAGGTCTTTTCCATGGGTATTTACAGACTTGCTGTTGGGGGCCCCAACACATTGCAGGAAGTAGAGCGTGCACTGGCAACCACTTGCAGGTCATTCAAGCACGTGAAGAGATTAGCATTTTAATCATTGAAAGTTGAAACAAAAAATGATTATTTTTAATTTTTCGTTGACTGGGGTAAAACTAACGATTTTTAATGGAACGATGCGAACAGTTGCGCGAAACTCATAATTGTCGTAAGTGAAATGTGTGCGCAAGAAACACGCCAAAAGAGTCTTATTGCTTTGAGAAAATTTCAAATGGAGCCCGGTCTAGGCTTAGAATCACCGTGTTATCTAGTCATCAATATCCAGTGAAAACACTTCACGACCCAAGTGAGTCAAAAGGATATGAATGGCCAATGCGTTGGGGCCAGCGTCAGCTGCAGGGGCTGCCAGAACAGACAACATTTCCCAGTTGTCTGTCGGTTAACCATTCCTAAACGGACTGTTTTACACGGCTAAAGAACTCAGTATGCCCTTGAAAAAGACAATGTGATCCATAACTGGAGTCCTGGAATGTGCCACCACTCCAGGCTTGTGTGGATGTGAGAATAATGATGGAAAAAAATATATAATTTGGTTCCCGCAAACTGCGAAACTTCCGAAGTGCAGTCTCGACACCAGTTGCAGTTCAATGTCGTATCAAGTCTCGCAAAGGCAAAATAAGTTACGGTCAAACAGTTCTAAACAACCCAAGCTACAGGATGTGTTGTATCATCTGGAAAAGTACTGTATTAAGCCGGAAAATAAAGCAAGACTGCCAACAAATCAATTCAATGCCACAACGTAATTTTGTATGTTATGCAAGTTGTACCTTATCAAAGTGCTTTCATAAATGTGAAAGTAAGGTCTAAAAGGACTACCCATTGCAATTTTGTGCTAAATTGTTGCAGAAGGATCAGCGCAATTTCAGCAAATAATATTGAACTCACCCGATAATTTCGTTGCTAAATATTCCTGTGCAACATTATTTTGCAGCAATATATTCGGAGACACATTTTATTTGCCAAACATTTTGGTGCTGCAGCCTTTCTCGATAAATTACTGTATCTAACAAACATTCATGTTTTCCATCACCACAAGATTGCTTTCTATGCAACGTGACGCAGCATTTGCGAAGTATTTCCTGATTGCTTCTGTGACCTCCACTTGACCACCTGGTATACCAGCATTCTTTCATGAAAGGAAGTTTCCTCTTCCTTTAAACAATACCTGGAAACTTTAACCTTATATCAGGCCGCCGATATTTTTTCAAAATAGCATGTTTTCTGCATCATTCTTTTCTCAGCCGATTGCGTGCGTTTCAGCCCGGAAACTGTTTTGTCTGGAGTGCCTGTTGCCTACACTTTACGAAGGCCGTCGCATCAATTACTCCAACCGGGGGATGCCCACCATGCAGTGGGGCCCGGAATCCCACAAACATGTAGTTTCCAAGCAACGTCGTCGAATTTAATTATTTTCTAATTTTTTCCGAAATTGCAAAATAATTTTATCGTTGCGACTATTATGGGAAAATAAGGGCATTGTTGTGATTTCAGACAGATGAGAGCATGTCGCGGTAGAGAGGAATTGCTTATTAGCCTTCAGATCAGCAGGCTGACTACCTGCTGGAACTGTGTTTACAGGTCTCCATAACTTGTTTTGCCGTCATTTTATTTCTTGTGTTCGAAACTTTTACAAAATATTTCAGCAAGTACATCTGCTTGATCGCCAAGCTTGATAATAACGAAACTCAAAGGAAGATATATTCACGTGCTGCAATTGCTGAATGAGACGCAAAGTTTTATTTAAAGACGAAAACGTGAAGGTTGTGATCAAAAATGTTTAGAAACTGTGCACACAGACTATGTTTCAAGCGATACCGCTGAAAGCAAGTTTTTCCAGGCTTGCTTTCGATTTTTTCTACCGAATAAAATCACGTCTTTAAGGTTGAGTAGATATGGGCAACGGCAACCCTGGTTAAAAAAACAAAATGTAATTTTAACCAAATAGAAATATTTATTGAAAACGTAACGTTCAAATTGATTGAAATGTAACTTTCAAATTGAAAATGTAACTTTCACCAAACTGAAATGTTTCTTCTCTAATCGTTGGAGCACATGGAATCATTGACCATCTACAAAGTTCTGCAATTATCAATGCTTGATAAGTTTTACGTTTGTTTTTCAGACAACTTCGTCTAATGAAGAAATTGCCTACATCGTCTCGAACTATATGACTCCTAAATTTGTCTAATGAGGCAAAGTGCAAAAAGCAGATTTCGTTTCACTGATATATGCCGACAGTATCACAAAATGTATAGTTTCGTATGGACAACATGCTGGTAAAATTTGTATCTTCATCGATTTCAGTAAATCACTTTAATGATAAATAAATAATTTCTTCCTTTATTCGTATCAGAATTGTACTATTTACAGTAAATTCCATAACTGCAATATGGTTTACAGTGCTTATTTTATTGTAAGTTCTTCTGCCATGAAGACCCTTGCTCGCAAACAATATTTTTCAGTGTTAGGAACAGGTTTGTTAAATGCACTCTAGCCGTAAAATCAAGTTTTATTGTTCAACTCATAAGATTTTTCCGAGCTTTTCACGGAACAAGCCAAAGAGCACTACTACGCAGATGTGTGTTGCATTTATTATGCAATATCATGTAAAAACGTTTGGATTCTGACATAAGCGCAAATACCCTGAAACATCGAAAATAACAATACGTTTTTTACCTTTACTATTAAATCAGACTAGATTTTTAGACAAACTGAAGAAGTAGTCGAATGTGTTTGATCGTAATGAATGGTGTAATCAAGACTATTCATGTCATTTTGTCTTTTGGATTTTCCTGAATCTCACTTTCACAGCAGTTTAAATCTCTTTCTAACAAAAGAGTAGATTTACTGTTCGTCATAAACATAAATTAAGTTCTACATTGAATTAAGTCTACTCAAACACAACAAAAATAATAAAGCGAAACAGTTACCGCGTTGTTTCCGCAAAGAAGTCTAACCAGGCATGTGAGCTTCTCAATATTTCGTAAATGACTGATGTTGCCTTGAACCTAATTTTTCTAATTTGAGACAATGGTAAGCGTTATGTTTTGCGCTCATTCATAAGGGTTGCACATTTATCTTTCAACAATTTATTGATATGTTACGATATTTTTACCAGCCTTTTCTAATTATTACAACTAGTAGAATTGATTCTAGTATAGAAACAAAATTCATCGAGCTGAGTTCAATCGAAGGTGATTTAGAATATCTTTGTTCCTCTTAACTGTTTATAATTTCCTGGTTTTCAATTAGAAGTTGCAACTAGGTTGGTTGTTGGCTCCGCGCCACGGTTACTTTGAAATAATGCGCCCTGCTGTTTCTGCTCAGCAATCCAAGCATGGAGAATAATCTGCAAAGCTAAATTTTTGCAATGCTCACAACCGTCTGCAGTGTTTTCGCTGAAGCTACTTTCTCTTCTCAAAACTCTGGTTTCCTAATTGGTCGGATATCAATAAAATGAAAAATCAAATAATGTTGTTTTGTTTTGCTTAACCAACTCCACGTAGTACTCAGTAGCAGATTAGCCTCCTCTCAATTGACTTACCGATCCATCCATATTTAACGTCCGATTCAGACGATCTTATTGGAAACCTTTGGTTGGTGACGAGATTTCTTCTTTAGAAACAACAGGTGTTTGAGACAACACAAACTTGACTGTTCAATATGAAGAAGCACTTACCTAAACAAATTTTTGTAAGTTTTTTTCAAATTTCAACAATTTAATTATCTACTTTGAAACTATGACTATTTTCTAAATCAGCAAATTTGAACGAGATCCAGCTATGCTTCCGAAAACTTCGCTTGAAATCTTTGCAACATGAGAATGCCTTTCAATGCACCAACAGACGCTGAGCCTTTCCTAGAACTGTCAGTTTCCAGGAGATACTAATGCTGAACGTGCCCCGGGGCAGCATATGCCGCTCGTTGATCGTGAACGGTACTTTTTCACCACTTTGTTTTACACAAAGATGTGGTTAGAATGCAGCAAAGCAGACTGAGCTAACGCCCAAAGCACAGATCTCGTTGACACGTGCTTATGTGCGTTGTGTTTCAAGGTGCATGCTAAGAAAGGCCATTGTTTTCTTCGATATTTTCGTTGGTGATAACACTGGTTTCCCAAACGTTATATCAGGTTTTCAAAAACATCGTAAATGTGGCCATTAGAATTACTTTGAAAAGACAGCGCAATTTCAGCATAACTGAACTAATGCAACAAATAGCCAAGCACCGCAATATGGATCAATGCTTTGGGTAACTTTGCTAATTGCACAAAATTTGTAAGGTTACGAAATTTAAAAGACACCACAACTTCAAAGGGTTAATCCCATCAGCGCTTACCCTGGTGTTACTACTTACGCTACCTGAACTGGACAATCAGAAAATGTTTTTGAAGCTTGTACTTGATAACAATTGATTATGCATCTCTGGGTTCTTAAACGTAGTGCTTTAACGGATTCGTTTGCTCTGATTTCTTATTTCTTTCTTACCCTGGCACCTGCTTGTGATATCTTCAAGCTGTTGATATGCCTGCCTGGAGTGCACAAAAACCTTGATGATTGATGCAGTTCTTTGTGAATTATGTGTGGCTGAAGGACAACAAGACACAAAGAAAATGAATAGTAAAAATACGCAAAATATATTTGCAAGAAATCTATTGTACAGTAGGAAGCTTTGGAGAAGAGATTAGATATAAGGTGTGTAATTAAATGAAACTCAACACAGCAACGTGGAAATTCGCACATTATTTAGCCAATCTAACACTATGTGATCGATCCGACACTGTAAATTAACAACATTTGACCAGTCTGTCACTCAAAATGAACGGAGCAGCAACGAGTTCCCAAATCAATGTGCTTTACTGCAATTGTTGATAAGGAGTGATTGCCAACGATTGGGTCTGACTGCATTAATTCGACTTATCGCGGTTTCCTGAAGCAAAAACGTAAATAACTTAGTGCAGTGACATTACGCAGTGTATAAAATAGACTAACACTCACCAACTGCTTCATGCTACTGTTACTTGAATGTGAATATTCAAACAATGTACAAATGCAAAGCTTACTCTGGGATAGCGAACATACATAATATTAAACTCCAGACTAAANANAGAAGAAAACTCTAAACCGCAAACAAAAANCGCACGGAATTCAAAACCGATAAACCCAAAAGAAAAGCTCATAAAACTGATGAATCTAAACGCTTTTTGNAACACTCTCACACAATATTCGAAGAATATTCATACACATTTTCATTCACACAGCAAGTTTTGGACCACAAAGTAAATATGATTCAATGCATACAGAAGCCCATCAGAAGAAACCATTTGCTAACATTGATTTATGAGATTGATGAGCGCAACGCGTATTTGTAGGTGTACGCAGGGCTTCGATTCCCTTGCTAGCCAACTTGTTCCATTCAGACCCAGACCACCAGGATCCGCACATAACTGGTATGGCACTTTAGCTGAGGTTGACAAAGCCAGTGGCAAAAATAACAAAAAAGTGTCGTGCTCATGATATTTGCAATCTTTGTGTATGCAATCGATGGAGAAATATTATTATGAACACTTCATCAAGCATAACTTGATTGAATGTATTAATACATGTCATACACAGCATTTCCATGGCGTGCTATTCAAACATGTCGTAACCAACTTCACAAAACTCCGAAAAACTCATCACTGCTTGCACAATCGCCTGCAAGCGCACAAATAATTTGAAGTTATTCTGCAAGTTCTGTGTGCGAAAGTTTTCTGTGCTGACGTCAGTTGTGCCTTCGCAANGAAAGGCAGACACAGAGAGAAAAGCTTACGCGGTCCCGCGCCTCTCCCTGCAAAAGCCTTCATTTTCAGCTTATTCCAATGAGCTTTTTCAATTAATTTCTGCCAAAACTCTGCAACTAAATTCGACATGAAGACGACATACCGTCCCAGAGCTGGCTACGGTAGTGAACGACTCTTCAAGACTTTCTTTTCGTTCCCAGGAGTTTAAACCGGGCAACGCGGGCCGTAGTTTGCAGACCCCTGGTATAGATGAAACACCTAGGGCAAACTCGTTATGTACCACTCATTGTATACTGAGACATTTTTGAAAACTCAGCATTATTTCATCTACTCTTTCATGGAGAATAGGAACGAACAAATCATTACAAATGACTGAAACATACACAATGCGATCGGAAGGTGGTCAAAATCGCCTTGAATAATTAATCAATTAGTATCACTGAAAGGTTGTTGGTGTAGTTCGAAAGTTCTGCTAGTGGTTCATCCTCACCACCAAAATTATTGCAGGTTGTTTACGCCTGAAATAACTTGCCACTGGTTTGTTACCCTCAACATCCGGAACGCATTTTATTCAGTAACGGAGAAGGCCATGCAGGTCAGTAATAGAAAGAGTTATCAGATCCACTGAATGGAAGTTGGGACTATTTCTGAAGGGCGATATCGATACCAAAACAATCCTAATGGAAAGCCCCAGAATCTATGCCCAGATGCTCCACTACCTGGAATGACAACTTCCTTTTACCGGGAAAATTTTTGTCAATCAAATGTCTTTATTTTGTTAACAAACAATTTCATTTTCGNCCAGGAGGTCAGTAATTGCGTAGTCGTAGAGTTAGTCCAGCGATTCGTGAAACAACTGGTCAGAAATTTCACATCGAATCANCTCGATTTCGATCGCATACTCAGGAGACCATGCGCATTAAAGATCTCTTTCGCTTTTTTCACAGATTNAAGATGAGACATCATTATCTTCATTAAAATTTAAAATGTGTTTGCCAAACTAGATATTNAAGCATCTTTTTACGATGGTGTGTCAAGGTAAGAACTGGCAATCGGACAGAAGGAAGATGTCCAAACTGTCATCTCTGGCGCCTCCTGAAATTCGAGATGCGAGCAGCTACGTGCGGCTGAGAGCGGTGCTCTCTATTGCTACTGAAGTCTGAATTTCGCATGCTTCATGCAATGGATCGTATTGATTGAGCTTCGTTAACCTGTTTGTAGATGACGTAGTTACAGAGAAATGAGATCGGTCATAAGATATTTTCAATTCCCTTTGCACTTGCCGTTATGCCTGAGCTGCGAAATCCTTTGAGCTGCCTTTCAACGGACACTGCAGGCAACAGTGCAGAAAGTTAGCCATGGTTGAAAGCACTCAAGGTGAACGTCTCCATTCACGTGAAGATCAGTGGCGTGTGGAGTGGGGGAAAACGGGCGACGGCCTAGGGAAAGCACGACAGGGGGGCATCCAAAGAGGGGAATTATAAAAATTATATTTTATTGAAATGCTGTGACGAGATGCTTCGTATTGTAAGGCTACCAACAGATACTCCGTGGATCTGATGAAAACGTTCCTCAGGGGAGCATGCAAATCAAAGTTAAATGACCCGAGAGAGAGAGACGAAGCACTGCCATCATTCTATTAAGGCCTGATATCCTGTCGCTTTTCCCTTTGTAGGTGGGCCTAATCCTGCTAGCCTAATTTTAATCTCTAACTTGTCTTCAAAACATCTCTCGATAAAAACATTGCAACACGAAATTGATATGGTTTTCTTAGATATTCTCTGAGTGTGAACTGCTGAAAAACTTTTTATTTTTTCCAAAATTCTGCAAAAAAATTGTATTACTGCACAATTGCTTGTATATATTTTTAATATCTTCCGTTCAAACTTTTTTTCCTTTTTTTGTAGCCGTTCCAAATTTTTTATCATGTGTCGTTATGAACGTCCGCAATTTTTAAAATTGAAAATGCTTTTTCACTTATTTTATAATTTGACGTCAGTTTGTACAGTAATACCTTGAGGCCTTTCTGGGACGCTGTACCTGCGGGACGTGTCTCCCTCAGTTACATGCTTTCGAGGGCATGATTGCCGTGTCTTAGAAAACAATGTAAGGCTAATACCACCGTACAAATATTCTGTTACAGCTTACTGTTCAGTTCCCAATAATTTCACAAACAGGTATATAAACAATTCTGGATGTCAGTATTACGGTGGCAGACATATCGATCCCACTACCTGTTGACCGTTTTGCATAAACAACGTCACAAGCGAGCAAACCTCAAACACTGACAGCTTTTAAGCAAAAAATGACACGCGCCGCTAACACCAAGATACCTTCGAATTTTTTTCTTGAGTTGCACAAAGATTGGCCAAACCAGTCCAGATATGCTAGTTTTACATCAAATATCAAGGAACGCTATTTACTCTTTCAAATAATTGAGAATCCGCGACAACACTATTGACCATTATTCAGAGCATGAAGACATTTTGAGCCCACATATTTCAGTATCATGGCTAAAGCCGGCAGCATTTAGTTATAAATGCATTACTAACGAAACTTTTCACAGAAGAGTCAAGCCAACCAACTCCTCTTGAGCAAATGTACTGCCGATGCAGTGGACCACTGCTGCACATATCGTTGAAGTTCAAGTTATTCGAAATCTTAAGTCTTTTCAATGATGTCCTAACAAACTGTTGGTATCATCGAGATATTAAGCAATCATGCGCACAAGGCACCGTAGAAACACAGCGAAGGAAGCACACTTTATCGGATTCGCAGGATTGAAAAACAAAACATGTGATTAGACAACCTGTGCGTGATGAATGAGGAGCGCACGACTGATTTGTCACTTCATCTAAAGCAATAAAATTTCGCAAAAAATTTAAAAAATGCAAATGCAGATCATCAGCTTGATAAAATGGAGCATACGCTCCAGATGGCAAAGTTGGCTAAATGAGGCTTCAGCAACGTCTTTCAAATAATAGTTCATTTATAATTTAGCAAAAATATGCACGGTTGTATTGTAAACGTTTTTCCTTTTCGAAGAAAAAGTTCTGCGAACTGTACAACGTTTGGGACATAGAGAGCACACCACGAAAAGTGGAAGTTGTGACAACAAGATTGTTTTTCTTCAAACTTCACTTCATTCCTAATGAAGTGACATTATTTTCTACGATTGCCAAACTACTCTATCGGTATAGATGCGGTGACAGGAATGTGATGTAATAATATGGTTATGTGATAATACGTCGCTACAGCAGCAGACAAATACATAGCTATCGACAATCCTGGGCAAAAGTTTTGCGTAAAATCAGATGGCAGAAATGTTAGTTAAATGCCACTTGCTGCAAATAAACGACAAATCAAAATGGCAAGCAAAACATTAAAATGCAAACGATAAATCTAAATGGATGTGATATGCGCTACGAAATAGTTGTTGATGTCACTGGAAGGTATTCATTTCTTCATGACTTTTGCTTGTCGAAGTTTCACTGTCATACAATTTTTTTTAATTGAACAGACTAGACACGAAAGGGGTTCTCTGTGGCTGACGTCGCAATGGAGAGATGTTTTTGTTTTTTGGGCTAACGTTACCTGGCCCTGAGCGCCAACCCTATAAGACATTTTTCTGGCTCAAACTTTTTGTGGAATCTGCGCTATCCTCCGAGTCATTGGAGTCCTTGATTGACTTTCTAGCATATCTGGGGCCAAAATAATGGCTCAAAAACTCAGTTTATGACAGAAAACAAACAGTTTCACAAAAAATATAATTTACCCTCTCAGGCCTAAATTTGTCTAGCCATTACTCGGCAGCAGATTGAGGTAGAAAGCTGTTCAAACCCTCTAAAACCCGTGCGTTCTTGTAGTCTACAATTAAAAAAAAAATGTAAGTTTTAGGTTTGGGGTTTTGGGTGCATGGGATCATGATTGGAGCTAGTTTGTCGGTTCTTTTCGTGACGTCATCAGCCGATCCAATGAGCCGAATTTGTGACTCAAAGTTCTTGTTAATTCTAAGCTGTAATACGAGCCTTTTGAGACCTTGATCGACTTTGTAGAATTTCTGGTTCAAAAGTTATGCCAAGAGAATTTCATATATTTCGGGCATTCCCTAGGGGATCAGTGGGGATTTCCCTAATTATTTTCCGGACGTTTGACCATAATTTGGGAACCAGAAGCGCTAGAAAGTCAACCAAACCCTCTAAAGACTCGTATGATAGTGTTGAATCCAATAAAAACTTTAGTCAGAAAAATGGCTCATAGCGTCGGTTCCCAGAGATGATGACGTCATCAAAATGTACGCAAATATGCATAAATATACCCACATCTTGTCAACATCAATAAAATAACGACATCCAAACCTCAAAGTCTTTTTTTTAATTCTAAACTACTAAACTTCACGAGTCTTTGGAGGGTTTTAACAGCTCTCTGGTTCAATC
>JGI24159J19872_10006813_pt1 | contig 14941 bp, 12 predicted proteins | sample Ectturendosymbi4_FD_19872 | JGI IMG/M metagenome (IMG submission 19872) | reverse complement strand
TTTGGAGCACATTTTTTGAGCGCCAGTGAAACAAAGAGTTTTTGTAGTACAGACTTGAAACTTTGGAGATGTCTGCTATACAGGCTTGACCTAATGTAGCTGAAGTTTTGTGTCAATCTAAACAAAATTTTGGAAGTTATTCGATTTTTGGTGATGGCCGTTTTTTTGTGTCACCCTGTATATAACTGAAAGTCTGGATGAAAGATCGGCATGATGGTCGTGTGTTGTGTTCGGTTAATCTTTTATTTGCCTCATTTCTACATTACTTGATACGATCCTTTTTCTTTCAGATTGACGACTTGCACAAACGCAACAAGCTTCCTGTCCTAGCTGGCGGAACGACCTACTACGCAGTTTCTGTTCTGTGGGAGTACCTGGTTCGAACCGAAACGAATCCGGAGTTGTGGCAAATCAACGATCGCCGTAGAAAGGTTTGCTCTTTCAAGTCATTCAAAAAGCATTTTTAATGTGTGTGGTTTTGTGATTTTTATCGCAGTTTTCGTCAATTTTATATCAATGAAGCTTCGTGATTCAAAGCGTCGGATAACTTTAACAAACAAAAGTTTGTGCGATCACTATTTCACGATATCGCTTGTTACTTTGTCGATTTCATGCCCGCTTTTCCTCTGGGGAGGGTGGCGGGGGCCGCCCTCGAGAGACTCGAAATACCTCACGATCTACAGCAATCTCAGATAGTTCTGCTGGCTCCACACCAAGCTGGGACCAAGCAAGGTCGGACATGTAGTCACTCCACCTGGTCCTTTGACGGCCACTGTGCTGCTTTGTGTGTGGTCAGCAGGGGGGTTATGGCAGGGAACTGAAACATCGTCGACTCTGTCTCATAAAGGAAAGTGATAGCGCAATGCACAGCCATCTTTTCAGAAGTGATTGTCACATACCGATAGTTGCACTCGCAGAAGACTCATGTGAGGCCTTTCCTGCACAAATGTGCCCATATCAACGCCTTCCCGTGGTACTCCGTGATATCCCAAAAGTTTCTGTGTAAATGACGCGACTGGCCTGTCCATATGTTTAAATGGAAGAGCTACTACCATGGAATGCGCAAAAGTAATAAAAACCATCGCGCATTGGTCGTGGTGCACGTCGCCAAGGACCGTTCTAGGCTTTGGGCAGAGGGGCTCGTTCGAAAAATTCGCGACTGTCTTCCCCACCAGCTATTCCTCTGTGGAGGCACCAAGTTGCGCCCGCAACGCTTCTGGGGGCGAATGGGGACAGCGCAGAGTGCTTCTACTCTGGGAGACTTGAAAGCTCCGCCTAAACAGCGATATCACTTGTTAGTTAAATGTAACTATTCACTTGAATTCAGGAACTGGAAGCGATGCCGAGCGAAAAACTTCACAAAATGCTGTCAGAGCTTGATCCCAGAGCTGCCGATCACGTCCATAATCAAAACAAACGAAAGATAATTCGGCACTTAGAAGTAAGTGGGTTTCCGAAGAACATGTTACAGTAGTTTGAGTTCGCGGCGAAACGAATAAATTCGAACTTGTCAGGTTCTTGAAGAAACGGGAGAATCGCTCTTGGATATTTGGGAGAAACAGAAATCGCAAGACGGAAGTGGTCCCAACAGTGGCCCTGTCAGATTTCCCCATGCGTGTATATTTTGGTTGCAGTGTGATATGGACGGTAAGAATACGTGAAGGGCTGGATCCGAGTTCGTAGTTTTGATTTTTTTGGCATTGGAAACCCGACCAACTACGACTTGCTGTCCGATTGCCAAGTGACTCGACCCGGGTAGAGACAATTGCAGAAGTTGCGTTTCACTGTGGTGTATAGGATTATGGAAAACCTCTTTTGAGTTTGTAGCTGGCTGTGGGAACTTGTTCGAAGTGTGTGTTTATGCCTTATGGACTCAATTTCAACGCTTATTGCATTACTACGCTGACATCATACTAATCGGAATTACTCATCCGTTGAGAAACGGTTTGTATGTGAGTTGGTTTAGACAGTATGTTGTTTGTGCATCGGAGTCGGACTTGATTTAGACGTTGCGATATTCTGTTTTTTTGTGATTGTTGCTGCTCTGTCTTAGCTTCATATCAATTGCGTTGTTTCAGTTTTTGGCAGTTTACCTAAAATTCCTTGTTAAAGTTCTCGAAGAAAGAATACAAAAGAGGACCTCGTCCATGTTGGAGCAAGGCTTGCTGAAGGAATTGACAAATTTCCATCATGACTATAACGACGCAAGGTATGGCTGCTACACGTCATAAACGAAATACCAAGTTTCGGAAAGTCATGTGCATCCATCGATTGAAGCCTGCTTTCTGTTCAGGTTAAAGCACACATCAGAAGCTGAATACGAGCACGGAATTTTCCAGAACATTGGACTGAAAGGTAGCAGTGATCAACGCATGGGTAGTTTTGTTTGTTGTGTGGATGTCACTCTTCGAATTACGTTCTACTTTATCTTTGCAGAGTTTCACAATTACCTCACTGCTCCATGTGACGCAACAGATACAAAAAGGGATTTACTTTTCAAGCAAGCTATTCGCCGAATGAATGAGCGAACCTTTCAATACGCGAAAAAGCAGAGAAAAGAAGTGCGGTTAAGAATTGTTAACAGTGAGTCCGCTGAAGCTCGATGCTGGCACTTTTTTCTGTCCGCTAATAAGCTCATATAAGACTTTTGATGCACACCGGTTGCATGAGATTGACTTTTCATCGGACAACTCAATGCCTGAAGTGGTCGACATTCGTTAACAACGTTTTCTTAGAAATATGAAGGAAAGTTTTCCGCAAATAGTTGAGTTTGTTTCATCGGAAATACATTTTCATAAGATTTTCATTTTTGCCTTTCTGACATTTGAAATTAGCGTCTCTTCATGTTACCGCCAAAGTGAATACATGTGTAATAACGCACTGTGGTGCCTTGCTGCGTATCATCCAGAGTTGGTTCAGTCACATGACCTCAGTTTAGATGCAATCACAAAGACTCCTTAACTGTTTCGATTACATCAAAATGTCGCGGAAATGTAGACGTTATATAGTTAATTACATTCATATCCATCGGAAATTGTAATTGGTCGAGCTCTGTCATATACACCATCCCAATCATATGCACAGCACGTCTGAGCATTATGCAGCTGACTCGGCGAAACTCCAGCTGGTTGCTTTTGTTTTTTTTGCATATGTTTGAGCTCCGTGAAGTTGAAAGCGAAATGTCATTGTGAATAGGTTAAAATTTTTGCAAATCACAATTACACAAAAGCAGTCTCGATAACAATTACATGAAATTGTGTGTGAATTATACACAATTACAAATTGTAATTGATCCAAATCCCAACTCTAATATCATCCTATTAAGGCTGTGCCGCACTTCACTGTTGAAAAATGCAAGGAACAACAAGATTGTGAATTTCGGATGACCAGCGTCCTGCAGCCACTCTCGCCACCGCATTGCCAGCTGTCCCATAGTCCGTGTTGACCTTGCGCATCCATGAGTGAAGTGCATTCGCCTTGCTTCACTTGCTACCAGCACGCATTACGTCGTTTGTTGTTGGCAAGTGTGTCCGCCATCAGTAACGCGAAAGAAGGCACATAACTTTTACTGACCAGTTAGGGGTTGCATGTCGCGGGAGTGCGGATGTTACGCAAATATGTTTGCGACTGTGATCGAACGGATGCGTGTTCTTGCAACGAAGCCGGTTGATCGATGTTTTTTTCAACTTTTTTTCGCAAAGAAGAACTGCCTTGTCGCTGGGATGAAACAATATTTTTGTTTCTTTTTTCTGCCAGGGCCGAACGGCTTGCCCGTGTATGGTTTGGACACGTCACATATTGAACAATGGGAAACTAGTGTCCGGGATCCCGCTTTGAGGGTGATAAGGTCGGTGTACGAGGACAACAATGAAATTGTTTCAAGACTAAAAAGTGTTCCGGTGAGCTGCGTGTCGATTCTTGTGTAGTGTTTTGCCGTTTGTGGCCGGCATTGCAATCGGTCTTAACTCTAAAAAAGGAAAACTTGACCCTTAACATATGAGGTCAGCTTTGTTAATGCATTTGACTTTTTACGGTGGTTGCTGTGATTTCCTGTCTGTTTCCAACTTAACCTGAGAGTGGTTGCATCTTGGATGCTTTCCCTGAGCTATTTTCATTTTTGACGCCTTCCGATTGTGTGGCTGGAACGAATTCCAAGTTTCTTTCAGACGAAACGCGAAATTTTGGGACGACTTGTCGGCAACTGCGATATGAATTTATTTTTTCTTCGAAAACGAGTTAACTGTTAATATGCCAAAAGAATTGTGGTCCACACCAAATTGTTTCTTTCCATATCGTTAAATATACCCGGTATTGCTGGATATGAATAAAAGCATAAGTTGCGTCATGTATCAGATGCCTGTATTTTTTAACTTTAGGACGGGACAGTGATTCAACCGCTGCCAAAAGAAAGCTACAGTCCAACTACGAAGCATTTTGTGTGCGACCTGTGTGGCGGAAGAATGATTGCAGCTCATGACTGGGAAGGTGAAGCCGCGTGTTCGTTTTAAACGTGTCTATAATCGATTTTAATATAAAAGTAATTCTGACGTGCGCTTTATCGAATCGTTGCTTCTAATCTTAATAAATTTGGTAAATGCGTTACTTGCGGCTCTATGCATGCGTTTGTTTCGCTACCCTTTACCAAGGTTTGATCCACTTAGCAACGTTTGGAAGATTTCAGTAATATACCGCTTTTAATGAATCCACGGATAATAGGAAATCCGTCGCTTATTAAATCCAAATCATGTTGGGACAAAATTTTCGCATTGAAACTGGTTTGTAAATCCAAACGCCGCTTTATAAATTGAGTATTCATTCCGATTAGTTTTGGTCGTCGAACTGCTAGAATTAAGCACGCGTGAAGTTCGAGATAGCAACAACATCTGCTGCAGAAATGCGAGAGTCTTTGCGACGTTTGGCCACTGGACGTGACCAAACGGGATTCATAGAAACAGACGGTTTTTGTTTAATGGAAAACAAAATAGATGATATCCTCAGACATTTCTACCAAAACAAATAACGTGTTCCACTTTTTTCGTGCTGTACATGAGTGTTAATAAATGTGCGCTACTGTATTTTCTATTCATTTAACTCTGATTTTTGCAGCGCCGATTATAAAATCCCAAAACGCTTGGTAGGTGGATTTGAGGTGGATTTATTAAGCGGGGTCTACTGTATCAGGTAGTAATACTAAAGCATTTTTGACCAGCAAAACACTAAAAATTGTACACTAAACTATATCATGGCGTGCTGGTGACATCCTCCAACACCGCCGATGACAAATTAAGCTGCGATATTTCCGAGAAACATTGCAGTAGTCTCACAACGGTAACGGTTTTGTAAGAGATGAAGAACACATTAATCATCGTGTTGTGACAAGCAGGGTTGCGGAGTGGGAGGTAAAATATTCGACTCCGACCTTCCAAAATTTCCGACTCGCGACTCCGACCTTTACAAAATTTCCGACTCCGACTCCTTAACATAAAGGGAATGAAATTTGGCTGTTAAAATCAATGGAAATCGTGGTACAAAGCAAGAAATCTATTTCAACAAAAGTTTCAAAAGAAATTGTACCATTTCAACAGGAATTCCCAATGTAGGAGAGTGATGTAAAATATGAACCAATTGGACATCCGGAGTCGGACAAAAAATCCGACTCCGACTCCCAGTGTTGTTAGGAATCCGACTCTGACTCCACCCAAAAACCTCCGACTCCGCAACCCTGGTGACAAGACAATGTACCACAGATTGGCCGCATATTCTTAAAACGAGAAAATTCGAACATGGCGAAGTACTTAGTCAGAAGTGGTTTCGATCGATAATTTTTCCAAATTGTATAATTATATAATGAATGGAGTTCCAAACTTATAGTCCCGATATTTTTTTCACGAACCGAAACGCTAAGGTATTTGTGAAAAACCTGTAAACTTGTACTCTCGATAAAATTATCACATGTACATGTTTGAAGCGTATTGTACATTATTTCTTCGGGTATGAACAGGGCCGGCCTTAAGCCGATGCAGCTGCATTGGGCCCCGCGCCATGATGTTTGGGTAGATTGTTCATTTTTGCCAGATACCCCTTGCGCTCGAGAATTCAGTAGAAACTGCTTATAATCTCATAGTTAACAAACAACGCTCTCGTTAATACTAGCGATGAATTTACTCTATTATCGAACGTTAGCAAACGTTCTCAATTCTCATGCTAGGTTTTTATATCTGCGCTCGTAACACGGTTGGCTGAACACGATGACGTCATGAAACCACTGCTCAGAAGGGCACCACACCTAGGTCTTGCACTGGGCCCCGCACCTGCCAGGGTCGGCCCTGGGTTTTGCCATAAAGGGCACTCCCACGGATTTAGTGTTGTTCTACAGCTGGCTACACTGCGCAAGTGCACAAACGATGGCACCTTTATGGCATTCACTATTCTGAATTCTTTGTTCAATTTTGCCGCCTCATAGATAATTCGGTACAATTTAATTTTCACGAAGATATCCACGTAACGTTTGCTTTCTGCATGAACTTATATTAATGACCATCAATTTTAGGACTCCTTCAGACCAGGGTTGCGGAGGTAAAATGTCCGACCTTTACAAAATTTTCGACTCCGTAACATATCGTGAATGAAGTTTGGCTGTAAACAATTTTGTAACAGCAACTAGCAATCTCTGTTTCAGTAAAAATTTCAAAAGAAATTGGGCCATTTCAACAGGAATTTCCAACTTAGGAGTGTGATGTAAAAAATGATCCAGTTGGGCTGTCGGAGTCGGACAAAAAATCCGACTCATAGTGTTAGGAATCCGACTTGACAACCCTGCGTCAGTGTTGTTCTAAGATCGTAGGGAATTATATAACCTGTATTTAAACTAAACTTTCGGGGTTCGCAACACTTCTACTGCCCCTGATTTAATGGTAAGCTTACTGAAAAAATGCATGCATGACTTTGCTATGTTTGGGGTTACGTGCAGTGAATTTGTTTGCCGTGAGTTTTCAGAGAATCTGCCTACCGTGCTCCGTTTTCATAACAACTTCGTACGTCTCTGCAACAAAGATCGAGAACTGCAAGTTGACCCCTTACGTTAAATCCCTCCGACTGTGAGCTGTCTTCATTCGTATGATAGTTACGGTGTCAGCATGTCGCGGTGTATTTAACGTTCGTAGTTATAGGATGTGCAACTGAGTGGTGTCATGTTAGTGTAGCGGTAACAACATCTCCGCTGCCATTGATGTTGATTTTGGATGTAACTTTTTCCCAGCTCACCTTAAATCAACAAAGCATCTCAACCTTTTCCACAAAAGAAAGCGACAACTAACCCAGACATCCCGCATTCTGTCTGCCCGCGCACGCAGCCTCGCAAAAGCGCCCCCCACACCATCGCCTCCGTATTGGGATCTGAACAGCGCGTCGTCAGACGACGAACCTTTCCTCTTGTTTGAAATGAAGGATTCGAACGACGAAGTATTGAAGGAAGCCACTACTGTTACGTAACGAGATGATCAGCACCGTGTGACTGACATGAAACAACCTACCAGTGAAAAAGAACTTCGTTCTTCAATCACAATATAAAATTTATTCTTTGCCAGAACCAGGGCAGCTACAAACACCACGGCAGCATTTCTTCTATCACTGAGGTAAAACGGAACTGGATGCACGGTGGTTGGACAGGATGTGATCGTTTAGCGCTTGTTATTAACATTAATACATGATGCTTCCTTTCAATCGGTTTGATTACTGGTGACCGAAATGCCGTCGAACCAGCTGATTTTTCTTAATTAAATATCCTAGCATTGCATCACAGTTCGCTAAATATANCAACAGCTGAAAAGATTCCAAAACCTCGTTCTTATCCTTTCGGATATTCCACACCGACAGCATGGGTGTTCGTTTCAAACGCCAGCATGTAAAACGCACCGTCGACGGGTGGCAGCAGGGTAGGGCGTGCTCACGTCACCAGCCCTTGAAAACCCAATTCTTTACATATCAGGTTTGTTATGATTCACGCAGAAGACATGCTGACCTTGACGTGTGTAAAAATACGTATATTGTCAGCAAAAGGTTGTCGACAGCTGCTAATTTCGGTTAACACATGTAAACAAGTGTGTGCAGAGGAGGCAGAAAAAAACAATGTGTTGATGCAGAGCTTTAATCCAAAATATATAAAAACTGCTCAGAGAAGCGAGGAAGAGTCTTTTCGGTTGAATAACTTGTTCCGCGTTTTGCAACCAAATTATTGCACAAAATATTTGTGTAAAACAGTCAATCTTCTGACAGCGCCCAAGCTTCTTCAGCCAAAGCAAAATACTTGTTGGCCAACCTTCCTTTCATTGCAGCCATAGCTTCTTCCGCAGCTTCGTTGTAAAGGTCGCCTGCGAGACAAGAGGTTCAGAGGCATAGGGAAAAATGTTTGTGGGTGCACAAAAACAACAACACGGGGACACTTATGCAAAAGACCGAAATAAGATCACAGACGATCAGTGTTGACACGCTGTTGTTACGGAAAAGTACTAAATATCATGATAATAAAACACTAGACTCACAAAAAAAACACCAGATTACAAAAGCAAACTTACACACAGTGAAAATGCCCAGAAAACGCGTTGCAATGCCAACCATAGACATTGTGCAACTCATTGTAANCCAGAGAAAGAAAGCGGGAGATAGTGTTTGATTGTACAAGTCACTGAAACTTTATCAGATGACCAAGCGACCTCGCAGCGGTTTAGCTCAAAAAATACTATACTGCCTTGTGTAATTTAAGATTTAATTGGGTAGAATTTTTAGCAAATTACAACTGCACTAAATCAAAAGGTCTCAACTACACAAAATTGTGCAATCAATTACATTCAGCACACTCATAAAAAAAACACTAGATCTAGTGGAAAAACACCAGGAGTGGCACCACTCCAGACGATGTACTTCGTGGTATCACGAAGGTTTCAATGATTNTTTGACAAACAACATTGAAAAAATATAGAACTTGACGATGGCAAGCGCACACGAATATCATATGCGTACGGAAAGGCTNTCAGGCATTCCGCTGACTGTCACTGCCCCGATTCTGACTTCGGTTGTGATTTCCGCGCCAATTGAGTCCCGGAGAAAAAAACTCTTACCATATTTTTATTAAAAGACATCGGTGTCTCGCTTTTTCCTGCTTAGGAAACCTTAAAATGCTATATGAGAAAATCACGGGTGTAATGCAACCTTAAATTTGACTTCCGTTATTTCCGGACCAAACTAGACTTCCTGGCGTCCGTTTTTAATCACTTTCATACCAAAATCGTATCTGCGCAGCGAAACATACATAGCATACAGATTTTATACACTGTACCCCTAAAAGAGGGTTTTTAGAAGGAAATTTTTGTTTGTGCGTATAAAACGTCACGCGCGTTTCATATCAAGTCCTGGTGTAGGAAGACTCCACATATAAGGTTTCGATGGTCATATTTGACCAAACACGTTTTGCACTCAAAGTCACATTGAAATGTTAGGTACACAAAATTTATTTCACATCAGGTAACCACGGGTAGTATAGTACCCCAATTTTCTATATATAGGCTTTCAGGGACGTTTTTGTAAAATAACTCTGGCACCATTCCACTTGTCTCTGAAAATCAGGAAAAGTCATTCCAAAGTATATAAAATCAACAAAAAAAGCCCCAGGGTGGTGGACCACCCAGACTTCCTGAGCAGGAACAATTCCGTAACTCTCGCTACCCTGATTTCGTAAACATTGCCCTCACATGTCCGATCTTGCAGACCCTCGTTGCCCACATCGAACACACAATATACCCCGTTTGCGATAGATCTGGCTTCAACCCGACGTTGGGTACACAAACGCCCTCACCTGCTTTGCTGGGGTTCCTTTCAATACCGCAACCTCCTTCCAAATATATCTCAGCCTGGTGGGCAAGAATTTCATGGGCAGGAGCGATTCGACTCAACACGCAGTCGTATCCACCTTCCGCATCGTCATCATGGTTTGTTAACAACTGGTTGTAGAGCTCCAAGGCCCTGGCGAAATCTTTCGACCTATGACATTTCAACAATAACTTGAAACCTTTTATAAAGAACAGCCCGATATACAAACGTAGGAACGCTACTTCGTTGNAGACTATCGTGCTTGCCGCAAGATCACCTTGTATCAAACCAGACCTTGTTTTCCGTCACCNGGGCATGGAAACGCGATTCAAGCTATGTTAGCAATCTCAGCTAGGCCACGGCGGTCGCAAGTGATGGTCACTCAGGTGACTTTCTCGATCTCAGGGAATACCGAGGATCTTTTGTTGCAGTAATATTTGCAAAAGATCCAAGGCAAATTTTTTGTCTTAGTCGAAACGACTAATCCACAGAGCAAAGACATGCCTCATCGCAGCAACACCATAAATCATGCCGAACCAATTAACCTTGCAATGGGTGTGTCTAGCACTGCCTATGTTCTTATCTTCGTTGCAATCGCATACGAAAAATAAATATGAGCTGCCTACTCGAATTTAGCTCAACGATCTTAGTAAGCAGAGCTAGGTAAAAATTAATGACAAGGTGTTTGGCCGACCGTTTCAAATCTCTGTTCGCAATAATCATCCGCAAAAGATTGTATTTACTGGAGTTGAAAAACGTGAACCCACAGCACATTTTAAACACTTGCAATATGTTATTTCCAAACAAACCAAAATATTCCCACAGCAACTCATACACGGCACCTGTTGTTCGGCAGACCTATTCCAGTGCGACAGGCATCAGCAAGAGAATATATTGAGTGTTTGTCTCCAGCATCAGCTGCGCTCTGCATCATCTCGAATCCCTTGATTAGGTTTTCGTCCGATTTCTGCCGAAAAACGCGAAATGAACAACAGCATAACGCAATCGTGCGAAACACCCGTACAGCGATGCGATAAATCGGGCGGGTGACGTGTTGCGCATGAAATGCCGTGTTTTTACATGAAGTTTCGCAGAACATGAGCGTGTCCTCACAATGTTTTAACGAAAAATCTGCAACAGCTTCCTTATCTGAGTTCGGTGGCAAGCATTTGCGGCGTATTTCTGCACACAGCCTAATGCGAAGTACCGATACGCCCCTGGTGACAGTTGCCGACGTCAATGCTTCGCGCTCACCGGTTATCACATTGTTATTTATATGCGAGAAAACAATGTTTGACGAGGCCTTGAGAAGTCGCTTCTCTGCGAAAGGGGTGACAGGAAACCGTCCCTTTACTCCTCGAAGTCAGTAGCGTCAAGTTCTAGGTATATGCACTTATACTGAGGGTGCTATCGGCGTCATCAGATGGCGCCATTATAACGGAAGGGACGGTTTTCAGTTAATGGGGAAAAAGAAGATTCTATGACTACACCAACTGGTAAGATTCAGTTCACACGCAAGATGCTATATGGTGAAGCCATTCGGTATATTGATCGGAACTTACCACTTGTTTCTATATGCAGTGGAGCCGACTTGACGACCACCCGACACGCGACCATCCTGCCTGTTATCACCACTTTAACGCGGTCCCAAACGATTTCCTGTGTTAATGCGTACCGCTCCGTCGTCCGAAACCCGACCACAGCCCAGCTGTTACGAAACTGCTAACTAAAACCCGCATAACCCATCGGCATCATTAAACAGGAAAACTGGTAACTTGTCAGTAGCAACTGCTTAGCTGCGCGTTGTCCTAAAGACCAAAGTACAAAGATTGTGACTTGAATATTCTGTGTAAAATAAAATATGTTCTAACAGAAACTAAGTAATCATGTTATTTGGCAAACTGAAGCTAAATAGTCATGATAATACGTGAAACCTTTACGAATGCAAGTGCGATTAAAACGATGATTTGAGTGTCGCCCAGCGGGGAGCCATGTTATCGCAGTTCAGCTGTATTCAAACCAGACGTCACAGTCTATTCTACCCTGTGACAGTCAAGGGCGTGTCAAGGGCGTAACGAGAGGGGCACAATGAGCCGGGCGCCGAATCACTGGGGGGCACGGATATGTCCCAACAATGTCGCAAGTACTTTCTTCAAGACAGTACATTCACGTCCAAAAGATCTTGGGTTCGAACATGGGGTCGCCAAACTAGTTTCTTGCACCAGGCGCCATCTAATATCGTTACGCCCCTGGTGACAGTTGCTGAAGCTGATGTTTTGTTGGTGTTATGTCGATGTGACAACTGGCAGTCAAGNTGCNAANTACAGTAGAATTTNCCTAATTCNTNACCTCAANGGGATTAGAANAAAGTGACGAATTAGGCGAAGTGACGAATTATGCAAACAGGTGAAAACTATCATAGAAGCTCGTATACTTTATCATAGTAACTCGTATACANAGTGCTCTTATTTGCAGTAAAATACAAGTTTATGACGTTATGGTTCAATACAACAATTAATTCCTCTACTCTATTTGGACTCCTCCATTTAATCTAGCACCTTTTAAATCTTCACCAAACTAAAGATTTCCCACGTTCTCCGTTCTCTCAATCGGGAGTCGGGTCGCGCTTCGCACCTCGTGTGTAAATTCGATAAACAAATTGCGAGGTGCAAACAATTCTCAGATAAAGATTCGTAATTTGTTTGAATTCCCACACGTACTAGCTGCTTAGACATCAAAAGCGAAACTGCAAATGACATATTAGCCGAACAAAACGCTTGTAAGGGATAGAAAGAGGTGACGAATTGAGCAAATTGACGAATTAGACCAGCGTTTCTCAAAGTTGAATGGCAAGGGGGCTAAAAAATAAAGGGGGGGATAGGGGGGCAAAATGCTCAACCACTAATCGATCACTGAATTTACTTCAGTAGCCTACTATTATGACTTTTTAGTTTCTTGCAAATTTTAAGTAACTATGATAATCGTTGGAGGTTGTTGCTAAAGCAGTGTATCTGCTGATTTTTTACTCTAGATCGTCTATGTGCCCAGCTACAGTGTGGATTATTTCAGGGCTGCGGAGCCGTCGTAAAAATGATACAACTCCGGCTCCGGAGCTCTTATTTTCATAAACATGGCTCCAGGTCCGGAGCTTTTAATTTTCATGGCTCCGGCTTCTGTTCGTTTTCACACATTAATATTTTAATTGTCTTGGTGTGCCTCAACTTGAATGGAAAATGAATCAAATCAAGTACACAAAGCTAAAAGAATATACCAAACCTTTTTGAGTAATTTAATCTGGTAATTTTTTACAAGCAGCACTGTTACCATGAGGAAATTAGCGAAAAAAACAACAATCACAGGTTCAGACAATTCAGATAACAGCTACTGGCAGAAACGTAATTCAAGAGAACGATAATACAAGCAATTTCTTGAAAGGCAGTCGCTGGTTTTGCTGTCAATGCCTGAGGACCTTTTGTTATTTCTTACGACCAGAATCAATAAAATGGCTGTTTGGAAAACCACAAAAATTACACAGACCAGTCCCAATTGACCAAGTGTTTTGCACTCATTGCATGCTTTGCCAGTTGCAGCCTTGACGATTCCAGCTAACAGCGCTCCCGAACAAACCATGCAAAGAGCGCAAAACACAGTCGATTACCTCTCTCATGTGTGCTTTCAAACACGCACACATTTGCATTAACACAAACGCGAAGATGTTTTCAAAAATCTCTTTGTTCAAAGAATAGTATGACTTCTAGCAAGAAATTCACATTTGACTTCTTATAAGTAGCTAAAAACTTCTGATTTTTTATCCTTTGCGCTCATGATAAACAGTGATGAATCGCAAACAAATCACAATTTAACCTGCTAAGCTTAGGAGAAAATAAGACCGACGGTTACCGTGCAAAAAACATAGATTTTTTCAACAGATGTAAACGTCAAGAAAAGTCCATATTTGTTTACATTGACTTTTATACCTTCTTGATAATGTACTGCTATGTGCAGCAATGCTAGTTCGCTACCAATAATTATTTACAAGTTTCAAGTTATGCTACTGCTTGTAAACGTAATGTTTCCCAGTGAACTTTGCCAGTAATCTGGGAAATCTTGCTAGTAACCCTAATGGTTTGTAATAAAAATTCCTACTTTATAATGGCGTGCCGTGCGTTCACGCTTAAATCTGCAATAGTGTTATATCTTAATCATACTCCCTGCTAACAGCATGACTACACAGTTACAAAAGCTTTGGATATTTTATTATATACGTATTCGTTATAGTCCAGTTCTTTTTAGATCGCCACACTACTACAGACCCGGTTTGATCATTCTGACTAGAAAGTAAGATGTTGTGGTAGTTAACATTTTTCTTACTTTTACAACCGTGGTTCTCAACCATTTCGCTAAAGGGAACCAAATCCAGACCTACAATTTTTTTAGAGAGCCGCACTAAAAGTTTTTACCACTAGTCAATTGACACGTTTTGTTTTATTGCGCTAATGAAGTCTGTGACACAAAACATTAGAGGTGTTATTGGAAAACACTGCCTATCAAAAGGAATCCTTTCCCAGCCAAAGTTACAGACACCAAGTTCTTACAGAGTATATATTTCGCCTACGAAATAGACATCATCAGCTCTTATTCAGATTCTATTCAAATAGAATCTGTTACAGATAAATTCTTAAAAGCCGCACAAAGGATGCGTGGGAACCGCATGCGGCTCTGAGAACAGTGTTTGAGAAACTGTTTAACAAATAACACTGCGCCTGCCTGCTACGATGTCACAGCCTTAACGATTATTAAACCAGAGAAACATCACAGGCTGGCAGATCCACAGTCTGGTGTCGTAACTCATAAGAATCGCATTTAGCATGCTATAAAGAGCACACGTAAGTCTATTTGGCAAAACCGCTAGAATCTAGGAAGGGATCTGGAGACGGAACTACCTCTCAAATGGCCATAGCTCCGGCTCCGGTCCTAAATTTTAAGGCGGCTTCACACAGAATCCGGTTACGGCTTACGATCCGGCTTATGGCCAACGGCAGTCTTCCCACATGCAGCAAGAACACCATCACCGACA
>JGI24159J19872_10006812_pt1 | contig 14943 bp, 10 predicted proteins | sample Ectturendosymbi4_FD_19872 | JGI IMG/M metagenome (IMG submission 19872) | reverse complement strand
ATTGTCTGTTTTTATCAACCTGCGTTCTGCAGAGTGTGTGTGTTCATACTATGGACTTCGTGTCTGCTCACAAACAAATAAATTAAATTAAATTAAAATTACCGCATATTTTACTGCCAGTTTTGACGTCAGCCTGTAGTTAGTGTCTGGAAACACTTTAAATCGGTACTGATGGTTTTCTATTGCTGCATGCACTGTTTAAAACCTTTCCAAATTCAACCCCGTCTTTCACATTCTGTTTCATGTTTCCTCAAGCTCGTAGTTTCACCTATCATGATAACATCTCTGATGACGACTTGGTTTCCTGCTTTCTCACTGAAAGCGAAGCATTGCCCATTTCTCCTGGGCTGAGATTGGTCTGAGCTTTGGTCCGCTGTCCTAAGAGCGCTTTGGTTCCAGGTTATGTGGATAAGAGCAGTGGTGTAACTAGAAGTTTGAGCAAGAGGGGTCAAAGCCTAACTGAAGGCAACCCACTAGCCAAAACTCAGAAAAATTTAAGAATTGATAGTGAATCTCTGGATGTCGTGAATGTCTATACTAGATAAAAAACGAAAACACCCCGAAAAACGCAAAAAACAACCTAAAGAATACTAGATATCAAAATGTCAACTAAAGGGGCTCGGTTTTTACATTTAGCTTGCCAGGGGGGCGGCTCACCCCCTTGTCCCCCGTCAGTTACGCCACTGGATAAGAGCGTGTGTGTGTGGGCACGCGGCATCAAAGTACAGAGTAACCCGTTTTGGTCCCACGCACCCGCACATGCTACGATTGTTGCCCTAAGCATCCTTGCACATAACATTTGTTTATCATAGTGTTACTCCTGGCCATTGCCGGACATTGCTTAATTAAGCACGAGGGATTGCAAAAAAACGAATTGAAAAAATTTACCACCTTACGGCTAAACTACATTAGATTTCAAATACCACTATCTCTAGTATACCCGATGTACGTGTTAGAGTGAAGAAACCTATGCGCTTTCAAGTAACTGTAAATGTGACTAATACTAAAAGTTGCAACTGATGTTGAAATAAATGCTCGTAGGATCATAAGCTGTTTTCGATTGTAATGTCATGTGCAAAAGTTTAAAATTGTACATTTTAATGACATTCATAAGTTACAAATAGCTAAAATGATGCACCAATTTAAGCATGGCTATCTGCCATCAGCTTTTAACAAACTGTTCAGAAAGTTGGACAATACCCATTTATATAATACTAGAAAAAACATGTTAAGAATATATAGTTCCTAGGAAAAGACTGGCTGCTGGACACAAATCTCTTGCATGTACTGGAGTTAAGATTTGAGAGTCCTTCGATCCAAATTTGAAAGTACAATCTTTCTGTACTTTCAAAAAAATACAACTTTTATCTCCTAAACCAATATTATCCTTTCTCAAACATACCCCACCTTATGTATTCTTTAGTAATATAACCAGGGCCGGCTCTAGCAGGTGCGGGGCCCAATGCAAGACCTAGGCGCGGGGCACTTCTGAGCAATGGCGTGATGTTGTCATTGTGCTCAGTCAACCGTGAAACGACCTTTTCTATGAAGATGTTTCAGCAAAATAACTATATGAATACCAAAGCAGACGCCAAATTATTGGAGTTATCTGTATGTACACGAAAACACACAACAGTTTCTTTTATTTGGGGATGCTTGGGCATAGCTCATGTGTCCCTTAGCTACGTCCATGTTTATGACCAATAATATTCTGACAAGGTGGACATTAGACAGTGTACCGTTGCCACTCATAATGAAGGCCGAAACTTGTAAAGGAAACTCTGCAATCCTGGTCCGAGCGCAAGTGCAAATTTACGTCAATCAAACCGAACTGATCAGTGATTTGAACTTCCAATGCAATTACTTCACTTTTGTTAAACGGCACTTTCGTTCGAAGAACAAGTGAGTTGGAAAAAGCTGGTAACATGAACTGATTACCATTCGCGCTTTGGGTAACCACAAGTGCAGACGCGTTTTTGTATCAAGGTAACGTTTGGGCGCACGATCAACTCTCAGCTTTATGACGCAATGCACGAAAAGAACCAGACTGTACAAGAGAGCAACCCATGCATCCGCTCAAAGCTCCCTAAAAGCCCAATTTTATAGTTATTCTTAATGCATTATTTTACAACTACCACGTCACAGATGTAGAAACACTGTCAAACACAATCATGGGCGTCTGAAAGGGGGCCTTGGCCGCTCCCTGGATTTTGAGATTTGAAATTCTTCACACCATTTTTAGCAAAAAAGGTCGTTTCTTAGTTTCAAGAAGGAAAAATAAAATTTCATTACTTTTGCCCCCTCTGGAAAAAATCCTTCCGACGCCCATGAACGCAGCATATAATGCGCGTGGTTGATTGAAGAAATGGAATCACATAGTGACCCAATATAATGATAAACAGGACCGAAAAACAGAAAGATCTTCCAAAACAAAAAGATCGTTCGAGAACTGAACAACGTTGCGTTGGCATAACTGCTATCAAGTCAGTACGACAGATACTTGTCTTGACCTGTTCATTGGGAGTTGAAACACTGCACACCTTGTTTGCAATATCTGTAACTCTACTGTAGTTTCGATTAGCACTAGTAACAACCAATATCCATCCATAAAGAGTGGGACATTGTGGAGCGAAGCCCTAGCATGAGGATTCAGCACGTTTGATAACTTTCGATATAATTACTGTAAAATTACTGTCATCTTTCGTTCAAGCGAGATACTTGTTTGTTAATAATGAGATTTATAAGCCGTTTCTACTGAATTCTCGAGCGCAAGCAGTATGTGGCAAAAATGAACAATTTGCTCAAACACCATGGCGCGGGGCCCCCAGAAGCGCGGGACCCAATGCAGCTGAATCGGTTGCATCGGCCTAAGGCCAGCCCTAAATACAACCCTATCTCATCATTAGGCTAGTGGGCGATTTAACTGGTAAACCACCTGATTATATTAGGTACACCGTGAAAATGCAAACATGATTTTAATTGTGTTTCTATTCTGTGCATGACAGTTTTGAAAGACTACAATACAATGATTTAACCTTGTTTTAACTTAGAAGCCTGACTGATATTATGCATGTGTGTATGCTTATGATGTATATTATTTCTGCTGGTTTATCTTAATTTGTTTATTTTTGCGAGTTTTTTGTGTGAGTTTCCCGAACAACTGAACTGAACTGAAAAGAGTACTTTAATTTTAAACAATTTCAGATTTCCAAATAAGAAATAATTAAGAAATCAAACTTACACTGAACAAATGTCAACTTGCAGTGCATTTTCGCTTTTGGATATAAATTGATAAATGCGAATCACCCTGTACTAAATAATTTATTGGTAAGATTACCCAAAACCATTGCCCACCTGTTTCACAAATCGTTCGTGTGTCATTTTGCATTTCAGAAGGCCACTGTTTATAGTGGTAATTACACCAAACCATTACTTAGCAGCATAATAGCAGGGAAGATAACCAAAAGCTTGCGCACTTAGAAAATGCCGTGCAAAGAACGCCAATGAATGCAACAACTCAGAAAACAAGCCGATTCCAGATCAGTCAAAGCAGATAAATAGATTCATAGTATGTTTGCGACTGATACGACATGACAGTTGCAAATATAAGGGGAAACGTATGCTCTGATAAATATTACAGTAATAGATTTCTGGCTGTTAAAAGGGCTGTGCTTTCGATAGACGTTACGATGTTAATAATGATTATTTGGTTTTTGCTATAACTGTTAGTTTTGCAGTTGCAAATTGGGTTTTGAAATTAATGTAATGAGCATGAAGTATAGAGGCAAGATTTCATCATAAACCTTCTTATTAAGCAAAACTGCTTTTTTCTCTGGTTTTATGTTTGATAAAATGTCTTCCTTGTTAGGGATTTTCTCCATCAGAGGCTCGCAGCGATACCAGTGGACACATTGGCAAGCGTACCAGGCATGCGCACAACGGGGAGCTGCCCTGGCGTCCCTTGCCGAAATATGGGAGGTTCAGCAGAAGGGGTAAGATTTTTTCTTGGCAGTGTCTGAAGCAATGGGCAGAGGCACACTGTTGCTACGCAGCTGTAAAAACGTGATTTTACAGCTTTATCTTGTTTTTATGTCTTTATTAAAATGTGAAAAGCTTTTTTTGTCGAAGAAAGCATCTCTGATGCTTGAAGCAATCAAATATGCGAACCTGTATCTTTTAAATAAAAATAGATTTACTTCAAAACAATGTAATGGATTTATCAGAGAACGTGTTTTCCACTAGAACCACTTTGACTTTATCAATAATGAAGTATTTCTGAATGGAACGGCATTGGCAGGTCGTTTGCCCATCAAAATATAGGTTTTAAATCGTTTTTCTTTCTTCTGTTAAGTGAAAATCTTATTGATATCATACAATACATCTTCGTGATTTTTAAAATGTTTTCCACATTTTGAAGAACGGACGAAAATTGTTTTAGCGAACTTCGGGTCAGCCACCTGCGGATTGATTCATCTGACTTTTCAAAAAGATCGAAATGAAATGAATAAAACATAAAAAACAAAATAAATTAAATTCAGCTCCACCAGTGCTTGCTAAAATTTTGAGCAAACTACTGCAAGTAATCAAACTTGCGAAAAAGTATAAAACGTATCTGCGTAAAGCGAAAAATGTTGTTACAACCAGGCCAAAACTTTGCACCACCATCACTTCGAAGAACTGAAAAGGCTAACCAATACCCTCAATCCTTATGACACAGGGCAGCAAATTTTTTTCATTTTCTGTTGCATGGTTTTTTTACCTGATTCTATACAACTTTTGGTCGCTGATTTCAAACCGCCATCAGTTTTGTTCTGCATGCTTTAGTTTTCATGCAATAGCCATTTTTAATATTCTCATATTAGTGGGTATTTTGTACATAGTTTCACCCAATAACTAGTTAACTCTTCATTTTTTCATAATCCTACATATTTTTCTGAATCCTTGTCAACATTAGCTTGTGATAGCTGACTGATTTCCACTTGGTCGAGCCAGGCCTGCTGCCAGGAATTCACAGCACGGGGGGCCAAATATAACAAATGGGTGGGGCACGTTTTTAAAATACAATATTGGATGTATGCAGCAACCGGGGTGCCAAACATGAAATGGGAGGACGCAAATTTTAAATGGGAGGACCGAGCACCACTTGCCCCCCGCCGGCGACAGCCCTGGGTCGAGTACGTTTTGCGAATTTACTGCAGTAACTTACAGCACACGGACCATGAGACTCCTGTGTTGTAGCTTGTCTAAAACAGTGGTGCTCAACCTTTTAGCTGAACGGAGCCAAATCCAGACTTACAAATTGGTTAGAGGGCCACACGAAAGAAATTCTAACACAGGTCAATTGTCAAATTTTGTTATATAGCAGAACAAAGTCTGTTACACAAAATATTAGAGGTTCTATTGAAAGACTACTAAGGGCCGCACTAAAGCTGCTTGGGAGCAGTATGCGGTTCTCAAAACATTAAAAATGGTTGAGAACAACTGGCAAAAATCAATATTTATGGTGCTGTTTAAGATCAAACACGATAAAATTGGGCAAGATGTCGGTAGGCTAGTTAAGGTATTGAGGGCAATGTGAAGGCTAGGCTGCCTGTTCACTAAAACAGTGAAAGTAAGGCCTATGTCTGCATGCAGTATGCACACAGGTTTGCTGCAGCAGGCCTACAGCAGTGTTGCCAACCTTGCGGTTTTCCCGCAAATTTGGGTTCGTTTTTTTGTGGAGTTGTGGGTTTTTTCAAGACTTGGGGATTGCTTGTTTTTGGGCTTGTTTTGATTGAAATGTGCTTGTTTTTTGCAGATTTCTGCTTTGTGGATTGCTTTTTTTCAAATTTTATGGCACTTTTTCTGTTTTAATGTACTGCTAAAGGCAATTTGAGAGTTTTTTGGGGAAAATATGCTCATTTTGGGCTTGTTTTTTTGGATGTGCCCTCCTGTTTTTCTATTTAATTTTCCTGCCAATTTTTTATTTTGTTAAATTTTCTTGCCAAACGCATGTTGGGTGTGTTTTTCAGTTAAATTACCTATTATGGGCTGTTTTTCAGATTTACTTGCTTATTTTTGCAAAATAACCTGGCATCACTGGCCTACAGTACATATCACTATTGTTAATCTCCTTTGTCTGTAGTTTGTATAAGCATGGCAGAGCAGGTGGAAGTTAATCTTTTTGGTTCCAAGATCAAATAGCTGCCGGCAGGCTACCTGATAAAATTGGGCAAGCTGTTGGTAGGCTAGAGAGGCCTTAAGTCTTGAGAGCAATGTGCACTTGTCCAGGTCAAAAAACCTTGGAGCTATCAGTGATGAACAGGGAGAGCGGTTTCCACCAGGGCTTCATGACAATAGAGGGCGCTACTAAGGTTGAGGGGTCCACCATCAGACTACTGCTGGAGCATTAAACGTGATTATTGGCAAGAGTTATAAGTGCCAATTTTTGCCCTGATATAGGTGCTTACAAGTAGATTTTGCATCATATCGAACATGGTTAAGCTAATTGTCTACAATTTTTCAATGACATTCATGTTAAAATATTGTTCCATTTTACTTGTTAATAATCTTTACTCGTTTTCAGTATTTCATGTAGGCCTAACATTTATCTGAAAGTTCTTTCTCTTATGGTAATACACACAGTACTGCAACATATTTCTATTTTTGGGCTGCTTTTTATGTGCTAGTCATAAATCCACTTTGTTAAAAATGTCACTTTGCGAAAATTTTGCTTTGCACGAACAAATGAAAAATCGTGAATTAAAAAAAAGTATAGCTTATAGAAAAAACTAAGGTCAGATTTGAAATCAACGTCCTCAAATTAAGTAAGAACAGATGTTTGCATCAATGCAACAAATGTTTTGTTGACCAATGTAATTTATGCCATTTGACAAGACTTTAATCAACGCCACAGTTTGTCAAAATGGACATAAGTTGACAAAAGATGATTGTGCAGTTACTTCATAAAAATACTGTTTTTGCCATAAACACGTTACCGTCAAAAATAAACTCTTGAAGGGAAACTCTGCAATTATCCGTATCTTCAAAAACGGTTTCCTGATCAGTTGCCTTTTATTTCAGGACATCTATTTGTAGTTGCGGTTGGCTGTCTGACAAAACAGCCCGTTATCCCATGGCTGAAGCTCATCCGGCTTGTGGCGGAGCTGCAACAGTGCATACTTGCAACTGGAGGAGTACATGGAATGCGTATTGCTACATGGGTAATTTACGTTTGTGTGCAGTGTAGGTGTTTTGAGAGATCGAAACGGTTTCTCAAATTTTTTCTAACGGCCTCTCAAAATACAGCAGACTTCTCTTTGCGACCACCACCTAAACGCTTTAAAACTTCGCTTTACGAACATCTCGTTGTTTAGATGGAATAGTTGCGGTCTCTCAAAATGTCGCAGCGCTCACCAAGGTCAAACCCTGAAAACCCTGTTTGTTTGTCGCGAACAACTTTTTGCTACAAGGCAACGTTTTAAAATTTCGGAAAATTTCGAAAAAATTTGAAACGTTTCAAAAGTTAAAAGTTTATCTTTCAATAAACTTTGAAATTCCGAATAAAAATGTTGATGAGATGAACAAATAATAAAGTTAGCTGACATAGTTTGGGTAAAACTGGCCAAAAATGTGGCAAAACACTGCCGAAAGACAATATCCCAAATGTGCAATATATATTTTTGTACATGTAGATACGGTTTTTATGGACAACTTTCTGTAAAGCTTGTAAGTGCTATTGCACTCCTTAATTGAGATCGTAGGTTCTGAAACCCAATCCAATAGGTCGAGTTGCAACAAGATGCAAATGTAAAATTCACTTCCGAACACATGTTGTGAGTTTTGTGCTTCCGCTACCAACGTACTGAAACCTCTGACGTTTCTTCAGGGCGTATAGAAAGATGCAGCAAGCCACTTGGCATGGAAAGTGGAGGTATTGCGGATCACCAACTATCGGCCACTTCAGTTTATTACACTTTCTGGAATGAAGGTTGGAATCCGCGTATAGCACGGCTTAACAGAGAAGGTATCGTTGACGGTTGGATGCCAAATCACGACGATAGGAAGCAATATATTGAGGTTAGTTGGGGTCACTGCGAAATCGTTGTTTTTATTTTCATATTTTCACTGCCTCAATCACATATCATTTACCAACAGATTATTTACAGTGAAACGTTTTGCTGACTTTAAACGGAGCAGGGGTTGAGGGAGCAGTACATACGGAGGTGGTTATTAAGAATGAGAACCGTGAAGTATTTCAGACCTATGTTTAATTCATCCTCCCCTGCTTAAGGGAATGGTGTTTAAAAAGCGATAATGGAGATGATGCGTGTCAGACTTTTAAAATCAACTGAAGTTTATACAAAAAATTGCTATAAAATGCTACTCACCATGTTACTGAAGTTTCTCAGAGTATTTTGTTTTTGCTTTGTGGTTATATAGAGTAAAAGAAATAGGAAACCACAGCACGAAGAGAATGCATTTTTCCTGCACAGGTTTAATTTTTCTTCCAAACAAATCGCTTTCAAACATTATTTCGCCAAGCGTGTACCGTCGAAAATTGCTTCTTGGCACACCACATTATGACTCTTTTTTAGTGCACAAGAGTTGAGGGGAGCATCTGGTTGTGCAGCTTATTAATGATCTTAGCGTTGTGGTGCCGTTGCGGGGAGCAGGGATGCGATTCTGACAAAGCGCAGCGACACGGAAAGAAGCAGTCCGCAAATGGGACCCACAGGTCTTCTGAAGCTCCAAAAACAGGGTCATTAGAACTGGCGTGGACAGGTTAAATACCAACACTATGTTTTTCCACTGGTATTTATCCAGTCTTGTGTGCTTCTTTTTGGTTGCTGCACCCGTGCAAACAACACATGGGTACAATTTCTTTTCTTGAAATTCACTTTCAAGCAAGGCTGCCACCGTTTTTAAGAGAAATTGACGTTTGCTATTTTCACCAGAAGCCACTGGTTGAAAAATTAGACTGATTGCTGCTCCCAAGTCCGGTGGAAAACTGCTCATCCACCCAAATTGGACTCTGAACTAAATGCAACCATGCGCACAATCTAAGACTGCCTAAGACCCACTCCTAGAGACCTCCTCCATTCTTATCTGCATCCAGCTCCCTAATACTCGAAGAAACATGGCACGCAAACGGCTATATCTCAAATCTGAAGATCCAACCATCTGTTCCGTGAAGCCTTGCACGTACTAAGCGCTTCTGACAGACTTCGCTCGAGGCGTCCTCTAAGATGGCCCTTGGAGAACCTCTCGAATCAACATTAGTCACTCCCTCCAGTTCCAGAATCTCTAAAGCAATACTTTTCAAGCTTTTCAAAATATCTACCTAGACCTTACCGCAGACACTCATCTACCCCCAGCGCTGTAGGCACTGTTTTCTGTTGCGAAATTCCGCCCTTGCGATTGGGGTATTTCTTGTAGGAAGCATTACGCACTTTCTAACTGTGTTCGCCGCCACAGTTGGAACATCGCTCTTTTCCTTTGCAGTCATCTTCTGTGTGCCCGTATCAATTACATATGTAGCATCTGATAGGTGTTGAAATAAATTGCCTAATTTGAACAACATTTATTATAATTTAACCCCTGCTGACCATAGTTATAGAGTCCTTCAACTCGTGTTCATCAAGTCCTCCAATTATACAGTAGAGTCCTTCAAGTAATAGAGTCCTTGAAGTCCTTCAATCAGGGGCTTAACGAGGTTAAATGGCGCCCGGGACAAGAAGCAAGATTGGCGACCCGTGTTCGAATCTGAGCTCTTTCGCAAGCAAATTTAGGGTAGTGCAGAAAGTACTTGTGACATTGTTGGGATTTTCTGCGCCCTCCACAGTGATTCGGCACCCCATAGTGATTTGGCGCCCCGGGAATTGCATCCCCCTTGCCCCCCTGCGTTACGTCCCTGCCTTCAATTCTTGGGATTCTGGAGACCTGTACTTAAGCCTATTGTTAAGGTAACATATTGTGTTTTTAAACAATCTTGGAGTTTTTCCGGTGTGGTTTCATGCAGAACTTTTTATGTTACTCGTTTTGGAACCTGCCAGTGACGTCACTGTAGCCGAAATGGACACAGACGTCTTTCCACCTGTCTAAAAAACGCAGGAGTACCAAACTCAAATACACGGTGGGTCAACATTTGAAACGTGGATAAAACCGCAGTCCAACAATGATATTTGTTGAAAACGTTTTCCCTGCGTGCGGTCAGCGACCCTTAAATCACATTCACAGACCTTTTTACGGGTTCACTACCATAGGTTAAGAACCCGTGATCTATACATTTGTTCAAGCACTTGTCAATAAAATGGAATTGAAGGATATAAGTGTGTTTTCTTGGCACTTCGTATGGCAACCGGCTGTAACGCCGTTGCATTGCTACCGTTTTCGAAACGAAAAGCATCGCTCATGCCTTTATCCTTCCTTTTCCTTTGAACTTTCTCGGGAAAAGTCCTTTCGCTGTAAAATTGGAATTATAAAGAGGTTCATCTATTGGGGAGAATTTCAGCAGGTGTTTATTTTAAGCCTGCAATATACACTAATGTTGACAAAGTGCAGGTTGATTGGAATCCATGGAAACCTGGACACCACAGTCGAATTTCACAACCTCAACAGACAAGCAATCCTCAGCAAATACACGTCCAGCTCAGAGTAACTTAGAGTAACGTTTGAATATGTGCTCCTCGTGGAAACTTAACAGTCGCTCACGACCAGCAACACTATTTACGCCATTTTTTCATCAAGCGCAAGTTTTTTTGCTGGGATAGTTACTACGGACAACCTCATCTTAAATTTTAACTTGCAGGTTGATCTTGGCGAGGCAAAAGCAATAACGGCGATAATGACGCAAGGAGTGCGCAGGTACGCGCGAAGCCAGTACCTGACCCAATTCACTGTGAGATTTAGCAAAGATGGTGACTTGTGGCTCACGTACATGAACGGCAGGAGCCCGAAGGTAGGGAGTTAATATTGTTTACTTTTTGAAAACTTTTCATCAGATACATTTTGTACCGGGCTCTTACTCGAATCCAAATTTATTTAAATTTACCTTGAACCAGAGTTGCCAGTCAGGCCTCGGGGTGGGTTTAGGTTTAAGTTAATCAAAATGTTTCGGGCCGATTTCGCGCCTGCATACAAAATTTTTTTGCAACGACGGACACTTTTGTCGCCAGCTAATGCTGAAGAAAACAAGTTGATGAAAAATTCAATAAAAAATGATACTTGTGAATTATTTAGTCATGTTTGCTTTGCTACGCCACTAATATCCCGCAGTTGCACATATCGTGACTCACAAGGTAAATCTGGTTTTCGGGCCTCAATCGGGTTTCAAAAATACATTTCGGGCTCGGGTCTAGTTTGGGCTTCCACATGAGATCCATTTACAGCTCTACATCGAACTGTGATGCATCGAATAGTGGTTTGCCATGTTTACATTTTTAAATCTTTCAAATGCTGTTGAAATCTTCAGCGTAGATGATTGACTGTAGAAATAACTTACTCTGCTCACTCTTTTCTTTGAAAGTTGCAACATGTACATCACGATATGTGTGTTGATCTTTGTAAAAGCATTTGTAATCATACTTTTGTTGACCTAAATACTGCAGTGAGATCAGCAGGTAAAGATTTATTTTTGCGAAATAAATTTTGACAACTGTGGCCAACTTTGGTATTCCAGGATATTTTCATTGGTGGGAAACTTTTTATATCAGCGGTAAACCATGAACAAGAAAAAACGTGTCAAAGGAAGAATGGGTGTCGGAAGGATTATTTCCAGGGGTGAATGAATAGTGGATTTTTCCACGGGAGGCCAAAAAGATTTTTCCAGGGGGCCCAAAAGCGGTGAAAGTTCATTTACCCATTCGAAATTAAATAAACTGTTGGCAAAACATTTAATAAGAAAATTTTCAAAATCCAGGGGGCCTTGGCCCCTTTCCCCCTTCCAACGCTAATGACAGGAAGTTTCTAAAAATAAACACATTTTTCAGGTGTTTGCCGCGAATACCGACGCAAGCAGCCAAGTGCGCAATGAGTTCGATCCACCAATACTGGCGAAGCACATCCGTATCTACCCTCACTCCTGGGAAAACCACATTTCGCTGAGATTCGAACTGTTTGGATGTTCTTTAGAGCAATATATGGCTTCTATTGACATGCGTGTGACAAGAGATCGGCCTTCCATTATGGGCAACTAACCAATCATTTGAAATTTTCTCACAGACTGTTTGGATTCGAAACTTTGAGTGGTTTACTTTTCTACTTGCTCAGGTCTAGCCAGTTTGACTCAGGTCTAGCCAGTAGAGTTTGAAATGATCTTCTTTTGTTGCTGTATTGAGTCTGAAAGCAAGTCTATTTGTGAAATTACTGCTGTACATACAGTAAATGAACTAGAATCCGTGTTTTTTGGTCACACACAAAAAGGTGATTAATATGGCGTAAAGTGTTTTCGGCTTGATGTTGTTCCGTCTGGATTCGTGTGGAATGGTGATTCCCGTTGTTGACGCAGTGCTGCAGTTCCACGTATATGGTATCAGTTGGCCAGAAGGAAGCAGCACAGGTTGGTAATCAATGGTAATTTTCGTAGCATGAGAGACAACTGCAAGAAGGAAAAAGCTCGGAGTTTTTCTGTACAGTTCGTGAGAGCCGAGAAATATTATAAAGAATTAAATGATTTTTCCAGTTTCGGAGGCCTTTTCCCTGATTTTGGCCAAGGCCTGGACACCACAGGGAAGCAAGCGATTGCTTTCGAGTTTGCGCAGCACGGCATACTTTTGCCAAAATCTTGTTACCATTCAAGACGTTATGTAAAAATTTTTTGTTTCTTGTGACCTGTGTATGCGTCAGGTCATTGCGGTAAAACGGGTGTATGCATACATGTAACCTTTTGCAAGCTTTTTGATCGAAATTATTCTGGGCAGGCGAGGGGCCAACATAAGCTGTTGGTCAACGGCTCTAACGAAAACGGCAGTCGTTACAAACATGAATAATTTGAACGCTCAGAATATATAAGGAGTATACGAGGCACACGGAATATATTGCAACCAATTTATTTTGTACCGTAAGGTTTGCGAACACGCGCAAGCGCAAGACCACATCCAAAACACGCCCCTGAGTTTTGCAAAATATACTTGTAGATGTTTTTTGATAAATTTATCGCTTACGAAGTTTGATAAAGCAATGCAAGAGGTTTTTCCTTCAAAACCGTTTTCCACAAAATATAGAACTCTAATGTAGTTGCTCATTACCAGGTAATATCTGTAAAACCATCATTGAAAAGTAGGTCTTTAACGCGGAAATCGTGGAATGCAGTATAGAGAATTTGACATTAGGATTTTAAGACGCAGTGAGATCTGGTATCTTTACACTTGGGCCAGTTTTCTAGTTAGACACAGTGTGGTTAGGACGAAACGTGTTTGGCACTGCTGCGATTGTCTCATGCAGCAGCAGACAAGATTTTGAATCGCTACTTACCTGTTTTGACTTGAGCTTTAAATAAGGTCTTCGGCAGCTCTACTGGCGCTCTTCATCCAAAACGCAGCAACAGACCAGACTGACGTATTACTGCAAAAAAACAGGAACAAATTTGCAGACGATTCCAAATCTTCACATCTGTCTCAAAACAGCGTGTGGTTGATTTTCAAGGAGAAACTGCAACCACTTCACAACATACAGGTGTGACAACGGGATCATGCACGTCACACTGCAGAGTAAAATTTACTGCAGAATACCTACTGTCAATTCAGAGTTCAGTGGTTGTGTGCCAAAACCAAGTGGTCAACCCCTTCGATTGTTAGACACAAATCAAAGTCGGAGACAAATTTAAAAATGCTAAGGTAGTGGAGAAGATTTTGGAAATGAACGTGGTTGAAGAAATGAAGTTTGGCTCAGTCAAACTTCGATTTTGAGGCATTTCAAGAAACACTCATTCGCGCGTAGTCCACGTTGGCGCAAGAGTACTCTGCGTTGTAAATAAAGTTCATCTTGTGAATCACTTGTGAAAATTTTGGGAAAATCATAAATTCCATTCACTTTTAAGCAAAATCAAAACGAAACAAGCGCTCAGCTGTTTTATTTTATGGAAGGTGTAATCTGTGAAACCAGACCAGGTGTGATAAGACAGTAATTGCCTTTTGCCAGTGACAGCTTTGCAATACTGTAACATTTTTGCAAAGTTGGATCAGTGCTATCGAACTCATCGGGCTAGTCGAAATTGACCTTGGCCATTAGCAAGGACTCCGAAAGACGTACAAGCATGGGTATGGCGTCATGAACAAAACCGCAGCCATAAAAATCTTATAAAACAATAGATTTAAGGTTGCGTCGATGGTCTTGCAGTTGCAGCGGATTAAATTTAAATTTACCAGCAAAAAAAGCGATGTCAGCGGTTAAGCAAACGTAACCATATGCTTGATTTTTCACCGGCTTTCATGTCGCGTTTTCGCGGAGTTTTTCGGATGCGGCCTGACATTGAGCAGCGGTAATACAAGAATCTTTACATAAAACTTGGCATTAGAAATAGAACACAAAAAAGAAATTCGCAAAATTTTTGCGTGCTGTGAAAACTTTTCACACCAGTCACGGTATCGAAATGTATAGGTTTTGAAGAGAGATTTTAAACAATTGCAATTGGTTTAAGTAGCAATTACTTCGGTTTGTGTCAGTACGGCTATTCGCCATGGTTAAGTTTTCTATGCTGGCCACTAATGCTTTAGTTTAAACTATTTTCTGTCGGTCGTACTTGGGTATTTTTACGTGATTTATCTAAATATATGCTCTGGTGCCAAAACTGTTTTGACACGATCAGATCATGTGGGTAAAATTAGGCTATTTTTGCCCAAACTAAAATAAATGCAAAGCACGGTTCGAAATACTGACTGCCTACACAGCCTAAACAAATGTGGAACCTAAAGTCAAAAACTGATTTTTCTATACGAAGAGTGAATATGTTTAAACCATGCAGAA
>JGI24159J19872_10006811_pt1 | contig 14947 bp, 14 predicted proteins | sample Ectturendosymbi4_FD_19872 | JGI IMG/M metagenome (IMG submission 19872) | reverse complement strand
ACACTATATGGCACCGCGCCTCATCTGCAAGCTGTTGCTATTGCTACCTGACAGACACATGGTGCGCATAATCATGGGGATGGTTGGTAATCGCAGCTTCAGCCTTACCACAGAAAACGGCAAACGGAAAACGCTACGGTGCATCAAGAATGGCGTCCCACAGGAATTCTTCCTGGCATCCCTTTCTCCTCAACATTTACACGTCTGACCTGCCAACCACAGTCTCCAGAAAGTACGCATACGCTGACGAACTATCAATCATGCATGGTGATAGTGACTGACAAACTGTGGAAGGCGTGCTGAGTAAAGACCATAGCAACCGTACGTGAATACTTCCAGAGGTGGAAGCTTAAGCTCAACACAACAAAAACGGTGTAGGCAATGTTCAACCTCAACAACAAGGAAGCTAAACGTGAGCTGAAAGTCGGCCACAATAACGAAACCCTGCCCTTCTACTTCAAACCCAAAAACCTCGAGTAGCGTTGGACAAGACGCTCACGCATCGTCGACACCTTGAGTCACTTCGCAATAAGCTGACATCCCACTGGTTTCTGTGTGATAGACGTTTTTAGTGTTGTGAAGTAGCAATATACAGTGATGGATAAGTTCTGTGAAAAGGTGTATGATTTTACATTGTTGTATGTCACTCACTTTCTCCTGGTTTCGTGCTTTTTGAGGCACTTTCGACGTTCCTGTGTTAGGTTTGCAAGAACGATTGCTTGATGCAACATTTTGTGCCCATATAATTTTCTGCACTTGCCCGTTCATGTTTTAGGGAAGGTAAAGATTTTTGTTATGAACTGTTGTAAGCAATCGCAATATGCTTAGATACTAATATAACTTTGTCGTTGATAACATCATGATGAAATTTGTTACTTTGAACAAATGTTATTTGTTCCAATAACTTTTATTACACGATTTAGGGAAATAATTTGTAATAGTTTTGAACATATTTTTTGCACGTTTTGGAAAAACCTCTGCAATATGAAATACTATTGAACGAATCGATTTTCATGTGAAAGCAATTTTTTTCAACGAAAAACACCTGCTAGTTATAAAAGCTGCGAATAAAACCGTATCGAGCAACTGTTCTAGTTTTTCATGCCATACCACAAGTTCTGAAGATTGTTGTCTTCCATAAACTGTTTTCTCATTGTTGTGCGAGATTTCGACAGGAAAGGGGAGGTTGGATATACTTGTGTTATCTCCAAGCTCAGCGGCTATAACCTGATCAGAAATCGATGCAAAAGAAAACATAATCAACAAAGTTTTACCAAATCGGAATTAACATTTTGTTAACGCAAATTGTTTTATTTTAAGTGAAAGTTGCGTTTTGTAATTAAGTTTTTTGTAAGTGAATCTAAACCGATCTTGTAGAAATATTTTATGTTACAAATTGTCTGCAACCATTGAATAAGAAAAATTGAACAAGATAATTGCTTGTAAAAAGTTTACAAACACACGTAATTCCATTGCATGTCAAATATATTCTGTCTGTGAATGAGGTCGTTTGTTTTTACATAATTCAACGTTTGCAGAAATATACATGTAGCAAATACTGTAATCTTTTGCAAAAAAACGTGTCGATCTCGGGCAAATACTAAAAGTTTAACTCCCAAGAACGGTGGTCAGCGGCTCCTAGTTAGGCATCATTGGCCGAAAAATGTTTGTAAGTCTTATAGCAGCAGTTGCGTGAAGCTATAGTCGTCCCATAACGGTGGTTAGTTTGCTATTTGATTTCGGTGATGCAAACGTATGCTTCAAATTGGAGTTTGCGATTGTTCTCTAAGCCTTCATGTAATTTTTCATCATTTCAGCTATAATCTGTTGCTTGCAATGTGCGGGACTGAAGATGCATAAATGACGCGACATCGATTTATGGCAAAAACTTTACGATCAGATTTAGCAGCTGTCACCCTTGTGGGGAGGTGTTGCTGAAATGTAAACAAAAAAATACTGCGAAGTTTCATCTCATTCGTTTATTTGTTAGTATGGCTGTTATTCCGTAGTGTTCTATTTTAAACGAAAGCGAATTTGGCTGTTATGCCGTATTGTTCCACTGGATCTTCAAAATGTAATTCAATTTTTATTTGACAAGAAACGTTAACAGTTTTTCAAAAATAGTGTTGATGAAAATAAATTAATTATAAAAGTTTAGTCGTGTGTTTTGTTTCTCTGCAACTGCGGTGTAGTTTTCGATGTTTTGAATGAAATATCAAAGCAAAAATTTTTGTTTCTTTTACCCCATCAACTTTCTGTTTTGACAGAAATAACTCTCCTCCTTTGTAATACAGAAAGGTCGTTCTTAACTTGGATTTGTTTGATTGTGACCACGCTTGTTGAAGAGCAGCAGTGGGTATCGATATATTCACAGCGTAAACACTGGCATCTCCATATTCAGGTCGAACTTCTGGAGCATACCATACATCCTCTGGCTCATCCTCAGCTGTTTGATCAGCTACCTTCACACCATAAAAAATCAACGTTTGTTATGAAAGTGTGTTTTTTAACTTACGTTGTAGTTTGTAGCATTTGTGAAGGTTCCGTGTAGTTCAGTTTTACATCAAAATGTTCATCTAACTTTAAAGTATATGTGTGCATTGTAATGGTAACTTAGTAACACAAAAGTGGCAACTTTGGATGATTGTTCGAAGACAAAGAACACAAGAAATAAGAATACAACAGTTTTTTCCATATATTATCCACAATCGACGAATTGCAACATAAAAACAAACTTGCTACAACGAAATACGTAGCACTGTATGTTAACCGACTGTGACGCTAAACGTTGTTTTTTTTAATGAAAGCACTATCGATTTTATTGAAAGACTCAAAATAATAAATCATTGATCACGGATTTAAGTTCTTAAGATTATTTTGCTAGTAAGCCATGGCAAGTAAACTACATTGTTGATGTTTGCTTAATTTTGTATTTTCTACAACAATTTCACCACTGTAAGAAGCGTAAACAATTTTGGTGAATTGTTGCAAAAACAGCGCTTATGTTTACGCAGTTCCTCAATTTAAATTCGCAAACATGCACTGCCTCTTATTGCTTGAAGGTTTTTGTTTAAAAATGTTTAACGCACTGTAAATTAGGGTAACTGTCAAACTTCACTGAAGTTTTGACATTATACAATAATTTGAGCATTTTTTTCATAATGTAATTGTTTCAAAAACATAATTTTATATTTTCTGAGCCTAACTTAATTTTGAACACCATAGTCCTGTTTATTTCACGTATCTCCCAAAACGTGACACTTGGAAACTTTGACACTTTGGGACGTGACGCTTGGAATTTTTTAATCACTCTTCTCACCTGCAACTTCATAAAGTCAGTTTCTATTTCTAAAACTGGTTTAGACATGTTTTCCAAAACAACTTTTTTTGCCAAAATTGTGACGGTTTTAACAATAGCTTGTCGAAGTTTGATTTCTTCTTGTTGTTTCCGTTCCTCCTCCAATCGTCTCTTCTCAATTTCGCCAGCACTCAGGGCAGGTGAAGGGTCAGGATTTTTTTCACCAGCGTTTGCCTTTGCAGTCGCTTCATCAATGGCTTTGAAAGCATTGGCCACGTGACTAGCGACGCTTGAGACATCTTCCAATAATGTCGGAGAAATCTGAACCCAGCAAAAGTTATGAAAAAAGTTTAGGCATTCCAAAATATTTACTCTAAACTTTGTTTGAATTCCTTTGTAAATTAGTGTGCAATGAATTGGAATTCAAATTGCTTTATTACAACATTTCCCTGACTTTTCGAAGTTTAGTTCAATTCAACGTTAACCTCAATCCAGCTGAAAAGGTTCTAGGACAGTGGTTTCCAAACTTTTCTGATGCCTTCCTCCCTTTGCTTATTTTGGAACTTTTCCTTCCTCCCCTACAGAACTTTCATTTCTCCCTTGTTTGGGTTCATATGCTAGTATTACCTACAATTGGAACAATGGTCTCTATTGACGACAATAACTTGATCAATAAAAGTGGGACAAAAACTATTTGTTGTTAAATAATGGCACTAAAGTTGGTCAACGAAAACGAGTGATAGTCCACGAAATAACTTTAAAATATAAGCTGATATAAATGATAGCAAGAACCAATGTAAACTTTAAAAAAGTACGACACTTACAATGAATAATTTACTTTACTATAAAGTGGAAATTTCTCCCCTGAACTCATGGAATTCCTCCCTGGGGAGGAATTCCTCTCTGGTTGGAAACCACTGTTCTAGGACAACGGCGAACTAGACAACTGACATCCGGACAATTGCCCTTGTCTTGCAAGAAACTGTCGTACACTTTTTTGTTCACTGAGCAGTTAGGACAAACTAATCTAAATATAACAAAATAGCCTGAAATTCTGGCGCGGTAAAAATAAAAAATGTATGTCTTTCCCCAACAAAATATACCGTTTGAATATTTGTCTGCTGTTGTTAACTCTTACTACTAAGTCTTTATTTAAGGCTACGTGGGTGCCGCAGTACCCTTGGGAGACCAAGGTTACAAACTTGATAATGCATAAATTTAAGGAGTGTTGGAACTATGACTTTGGCGTGCAAGCGAAAAAGGTGTACTACCGATAAAAAACATTTGCAACTACGCGTCACAGATGCTGTTACCCTGGTGGCAGTTGACCATTTGGCAGTTGTGTAGTTATGAGTTAACCTGACACCAGTCAAAAACTTCACCCCACAGTAAAAGCTGTGTGAACAAGCTTATTAAGCATTTCAAGACGTTATGGAAGAAGCTATTGTTTTGCTTCATAAGCTCAACAAATGTTAGCATTTCTTCCGCAGTTTACACGAAGGCAACGACACGTTACTTCTAATCTTATGTGTCAAATCACGATACTGTGTATTAGCGGCTTGGTAAGTTTTCTTTCGCAATTTTGACGAGTTTAATTGCGTGACTGACGCTAGCGTAAAGAAAACAAAAATCTGTAGCAACAAGCTTTTGACCTCAAATTTGAAAGTGATTTAATAATGTTGGTCGCTGATGGTATGTGTTTCGTTTACTCATAATATATTAGTCGTCGCAACGAAGGCTCGGGAAGCACTAGGCTAGTGGCATGAAATGCTGGTTTGTGAAACGAAATCTTGCTGTGAAATATCACATCATTCCTTAAAATAGTTTATTTTTTGTGAAGCAGTGCAATGACACATGTTGTTTTCTGTAGCGGACCCAACCTTAATTTTGTCTTTTTCAGCAATCTCGGCGATAATTTCAACAACATTGGCAACTTCTTTCGTTTCGTTTTTTGTCAACGTCACACCGGATGTGACGACTTTTAGCTTTTCAGCTGTTTCTTCAACTTTGTCTTCAGTGACATTTACTACATCGAGCTGAAAAAATTATAGAAACTTGTTTCACGTCACCAAAACATAAAAGCAATCATAAAAAAATGAGTAAAACAAACAATGCAAGCAACTCCAAGGATAGCTTTCGATGATGCGATCTGGTTAGTGGTTTCTTGTAGAACGTACTGCATTTGAAAAAGTAAATCAAACGAATCGCTCACATTTCCATGAACATACTTAATTTTAAATTGTTTAACGGTTTCACTTCGCAATTGCTTTCTACTGCAGAACTTTTTTGATTTAACGATTTTTAGATATTTTTTTAATGGAAAGTTTTTGGTGGAGCAAGAAACAAACATACCGTCAAACTTGCAATTTTAACGTCGCATGGAACGTTTGCAAAAGATTCCAAGTCAAACTTTGATGTGGAAAGCACGCCGAGAGCTGTGGTGATATGATGAGAAACACATTTCATATTCGCTATCGAACGTCCTGGAAAAGATGTTATGTGTTGTAGCTGATAAATGCGTTTCCGTATTTTTGAAGCATTTTAGCAAGAAAAGAAGTCAAAATTAAGTGCATCGTTAATTAAAGCATCAGCGTAACAAGTTGTAAACAAACGATTTGGATAAAATTATGTCAAAATTGCGACTGCAACTCTTCCATTAGCAACCAGAATCAACGTATGAAGTGAGAAACTTTAGACCGCAAAAAACAATTGTGTCGAATGGCATGAGTAGAAAAACAGCATGGCCATTCTTTATAAAGGAACGTTTTCTCCACATCTAAAAACTTTCAACGTCGCAATTGTTCATGTCGATACGTTCAGTTTGAAAACGATTATTTTTATCTTTTCCCGAAACATTTTCTTTTGTCGACATTTGAACTCAGCTCGTTAAGCTGATCAGAGAGACGAAACTACGGAAATGCGAATAAAGATCCAGAGTGAATTCTCACCATTTTCGCACTTCTCGTTTGAAAAAGCTTCACTTCCAACCAGCGTCACGTTAAAAGTATAATTGGAATATTCCTTGTAGATGCAGTGAGCTATTCAAAAAGTGAATACAAAAACAATAGTGAGATAAAGTTTAGGAAGGTAGCCAAGCGATCGTTTGGCATGACGTTTTAATGCATCATTATTAAGAGCTTACACGTCATAGGAACTCCTCGAAGATATTGAAGTTGATGGTGCTGGCGATAAACAATGTAGTTGGCAAGAAGGTTGATTGCCGAATGGTAAATGTCTTTGACTTGCACCCAGTACCTGATTAACATAAGATTTTGAGTTGCGTATAGACCAGGCAATTCTTGGGCTGCTGAAACATTTCGAAATAGGATATTGCCAACAAGAGAGACACTTCTAGTTTAGAACTGTTCGTAATGGCCACCACACATAGATCAAAGAAACTCAACTCGCCGCTCAGCACAACATTTCATCACTTTAATTGCCTTGTACTGTATTCTATTCTTGTGTATTGGCGAAGTGATACCGATAGATGATGGATGGTTTCAGGGCCGCAACCAGAAAAAAATTTTGCATTGATTTATAACATTTAATTTTTCAATTTGGGGGGGTTTGGTGCTTTGTTTGAGGGGAATAAGCCCACCTAACCCCCCGTGGCGGCGGGACTGGTTTTACCTCATAACTAGCGCCTCAGATTGACTCCTTTTCTGTGCTGGGAGTTTTCGGAAACATGGTATAGTGATTGTTTAATAGTTTTATCCAATATGACGCAGCCCGTATGCGACAAAGTTGTCTTGAGAAGTTCACGTAGAGGTAACACAGTCTCAAGAAATAACTTTTCATGTGAAGTACGTGAATGGCATCATGCATGCAAAAATTTTGGGGCAAATGCCCGGTTTGCCCGTTCCTGGTTGCGACCCTGGATGGTTTTGTAACAGCAAAAATGTATCGAAACACGAGCTGATCTGTCACTAAACTGCACCTGAAAGCTTTAACCATGACATATCATCATTTTCCAAGCTATAGTAATGTTCAGTTAGGTTTAAAAAGCTTCTGATAAGGATCGGAAGCTGAGTTTTAAAAAAAATGTTTAATTATTTTGTTAAGTATTTTTAAATAAAACGTTGTAACTAGGAGATTTTAGTTCACAAACCACTATCACAATATTTGCAAGAAAACGCTTACTGCTGGTCAAGGAGATTTGCTTTCACCCTATCTTGCAAAATCAAGATTTTTTCGGTGTTGCAAACCAGATGTGTAACTTCTCGACGTTTTAAACAGTTGTACGTGGTCTTGAGAGGCGTTTTTGGATGTTTTGCATAGATGTAGCCCAAACTCATTTATCCGCTTTTACAGGATAAAGGAATTATTTAACAGATTTACGAAATCGTGTGAAACACAGAATGAAATGCTGAAGTTGTTTGTAAGGCTTGAAATCAATTTTCAGGAAACAGAACCTTTATTAGCAAGAGTAAAAATTCTTTAAATTAAACCTGACAACTCCACTCTTCAGAGTATTCCGATTTCTAACGATCACTTTCGAGACATAATCATTTTTCCACTGATAAGCTTCAAGTAGGTTTCGTTCAAGAGTTTCTACCAATTCTGAATCAAGCAGATGAATCTTTGAAGGTAATGTAAATTGTTGCTCAAACTCGTGTAAGTGGAGTTCTGAAAAGAAATGTGTATTCTTAACAATTAATGACAGAAAAACATTGCGTAGAATTCTGGAGCTGTCGTAACTACGCAGCAAAAGACGCATAAACAGATTCGGTATTGTACACTTTGTAGACATTCGTTCATGTTAACAGGTATGTGAGATTAGAATGTGTGCGTCATTAATCCACATTTTGCTTTGATCTACATTAATGTTTATAACTCAGCGATGTTTGGAAAATTTGTCGGACAATTGTTGATAGGACATGAACACAAGAGGTCGATGTTAGTGACATTTTGAGTGTTGTGAACGTGAAGGCATATAATTATTCTCGCATTAGGGCATTTCTCTCATTGTTTTTATAGGTAATAACAAATCAAAGATCAAGTAATTTGAGACAGACAGTGAGTAGTAGTGATGTTAAAAGTGACACACGGCATGTTCAGCAATTGTTAGCTGAAACGCACTGAAAAACTTCAAACAACAAGAAGAACATATCTGATTTTTTAAACAGTGAAAATGTGGTTAAAGTATATCATGTAATAAATTAATCAATCATAATAGCTTTGCCGCGCATTAAAGGTTTAAGATGCAGGTGTCATTTTATCCTTGCTGACATTGGATCAAGCTAGAAGTTGCAGTGTTGCCCTAACATATGAAAAAATGTATGCTGGACCACATCAAACCAACTTATCAACATCTCAATCATTTATTTTCATATCCGCATTTCCTCTGGGAGAATTGTGGGGGCAGCAACCCTAAGAAATACCTCTCAGTCAATAGCAGTTAGTCTGGCTTCGCATCAACACAAGACCAAACAAGGTCGGAGATATTGTCACGCCATATGACCCCTGATCCTCCTCTCAGCCGCTTTCTCGTGGGTGTAGCCAACAGGACTTGTCTCGCCAGCTTTTCCCAGGACATTCTAAACGCATTGACTGAAGCAATATAGCTGAGATCGCTCAAAAGGTTGAAGTGTCTCGACATTCAGGGATTACGAATTTCACAGCTGCGCACTTTGTTCCAAATGTCGCGCCATGAATTCTTCGCAAGAATCCCATCTTGGCCGGATGCGCTTGAGATGATCGTCTGTTCGTTCATTTATTACCCATGATTCATGGCCGTAGGTGAGGATTGGAACAAAAGCCGATTTAAAAACTGACAAATTTGCGATGTTTGAAAGCGCCCATCTTGTGACCACATAGCAGTAGCTCACGATAGACTGCGTTTGGTCTAACAACCAGTGTATCAAGCTCCTTGTTCCGCCTTCGGTAACTTGTGAGTTTCCACTCCGAGGTAATTCTCGACCTGTTGCAGTGTTTTGGCGCTCACGTGAAGCGTACACTGGCTTGTGTTCTGAAGAGACATAATACCTCGGTATGTTCAGAGCGCTAAGTTTCATTCTCTCTTGGTCGCAAGCAGATGAAAATTTATCAAGCGCATGTTGACGACATTTTTCACATGTAATCAGGATCAACCGTCCGCAAAAAGCAAACGGGTGATCCTGCAGCTTTCAACAGTAACACCCTCGTTGACTCGGTTAGTACTGCCTATCCAATTCATATNGACTATGAAAAGGAGTGGTGACAGCACCACCCTTGTTTGTCGGAGTTCAAAACCAACGGTGAGTGGTTGTGATTTACCTTCGCGGAAANGGACATAAATTTNTGAGNAGGAATACAATGATTTGACGACCAGTAACANGCGTCCNTCAACACCGGACTTCCGCAACACTCCCCATAGATGTTTTCACGGGGAACCCTTCGTATGCATTCTCGATGTCGACAAAACATTTGCAGACGTCTTTGACGAACTCCTAAAATTTTCAAAATATTGCCGGAGAGTGAAAATTTGGTCCATAGTGCTACCCCGGGACGAAAACCGCACTGGGAATTGTCTAGCTTTGGTTCAACTATTTTGCGAATCTTATTTCAAGCCACTTGGCATGAACCTCTCCATGTAGGCCAAGGAGAAAGATGCCACAGTAGTGAGAATAAGTTAGTGCTCACCTGTGCTTTGTCTCCCTTTTTTGGATGAGGACAATCACCCTGATTCAGTGTTGTAAACGGGGCTCATTTTGAAGCCCGAACCCGGCCCGAACCCGACATTTATTTTTGAAGCCCGATTTAGGTCCCGAAGCCAAATTTGGCGAGGTAGTTATGATATGCGCAACTGTAGGTTATCAAAAAACGTAGTGCACGGGTATAGCTGCAGGTACACGATTTTATCACACTCAAAATAGCAACCACCTTGATGAAAACACTGACTGAAACAAGCACAAACGAAACTTGTTAGTCAGTCATCGACAATACTGCCGAATGTAATGCTTCTCAAGAAAAAAAGAAACTATCCACGATGGCGCTATAGGCATAGAAGAAAGTACCCTTAACATAAGATCATTTTAACATAAGACCTTTTCATAAAAATTACAATCTTGAAGTGAGCAAAGTCATGTACAAACATGCAAACTCTCAGCTAACTGTTACGCTTAAAAATTATTTTAAACTCATTACAGATGTTCATCGGTATAATACAAGACAAATCAAACCTCGACAATTTGCTTAACCAAAAGCACGTTTAAACTCAGGTGTTACAATGATAAAATATAGTGCAATACAAATCTGGTCAAGAAATTCCTTTCGGAGTGACTTTCGCAAACTTTTCGAACGGGCCACCTACCCTAATTCCCGAGCGCGGTCTTTGGTAACACGGTCGACGACCGGTACCCAACAGGTTTTCTTAATTTTGCGCATTTCATGGAAGTATATGCCGACGTTACACCGTTTAAAAAATCGGTCGCAGCATTTACGCAGCAGCAACATTTGCAATATCAGGGGCAGGAAAGCCTTTTCATGGGTGCATTTGAATAGGGAAGGGCTTTACATTCAGTCATATGCAAGAACGGTCATGCGAGAATCGCAACAACTGAAATGGAGAGGCTATGTATTGAGTTATCACGTTTCTTTAAAGTACAAGGTTGACGATGTTTTGGTCTCTTTTTAAGCCACGAACCCTTACCTCATTTGTTGAACAAACGTTCGCGTGCAATTTGTTAATTCTAATATGATTTTCTGTGGCTGCGTTTGCAGTTGATATTTATACTTTTTTACCATATTTGAAACGTTCCATGATTTAAATGTTTTCTTTTTATGTTTTCAACCACAGTTCACAAGGAATAATGAATTACTGTAGTTGAAAAACGCAAAAAATGGCCGAATATTTGAGAAGAAAATGTATTTTTACATATTGTGAAGATGGCGTGAAACGAAAGTGGTGGATCCATCAGGTTTTTATAAGGTTTGACCTTGCTGACAGCTGACAGCAAAAACATTTTGAGAGACCGCAACTATTTTATCTGAATACCGAGGTAGTCGCAAAGCAAGGTTTCACTGCATCTTGATAATGGTAGTAAAGCAAGTTTCTAATTTATTTTGAGACACCGTGAGAAAAACTTTAGAGACGGTTTTGGTCTCTCAAATCACACTGCATCCAACCATTTATTGCTGCACAAGTTGTTGCTGCAGTGGTGTCCAATGACAGTAAGCGACTTTTCGGTTAGGCCGATTGGGTCTGGCCGTTTCCGTCTGGGCCGTTTCGGTCACGGGACATTTCGGTCAGGCCGTTTCGTTCTGAGGACATTTCGATCGCGAAATGTCTGTGCATAAACAACTGTTTATATTTGTTTATTTAAATGATTGCATAGGAAGACGAAATGCCACGTTATCTCGTGTTATCCCAACTCCCTTTGATGTTGCGACCATCTGTATATGAGCCTGGACAGCATCTCCTCCAGTCAATTGGCCAGATTTGAGCCATGTAGAACACAGCGCCTCCTCACAATTGTAAATGATTACAACAACAGAGACATCATAGAATGTCTCCGCGGAATTGCACACAACTTCCTCATGGAATAAACATCAAAATCCTTTAAATACAAAACGTCTTAATAAAATAAACAAAAAACTCTTTCAGGATGATGGGGAGTCATGATTGCGATTAATTCTGAATTGGAATTATGAGTTTGAAGTATTTGTATTTAACTGCAAAATGTCGATAATGATTTAATTTGCTTGGTGATGATGATGAAAATCATAAACCTCCCATTCCGGTTCAATGACAATACGTACTGAAGCACATAAAACCGTCTCCATGTAATCCATCATGACATTTGCACGAGTAGCTGCCAACTGTGTTCGTGCAGGTAGCTTTCTTGTGGCACGGTTTTTCTGGTGACTGGCATTCGTCCACATCTAAAAAACAAGAAGTCAGATTTTCTTGTTTCTAAAGTGAATCCGACCAGCAGATAGAAAAAAGAGTGTGTGAATAGATATTGAAAATCCTAAGTTGATTTATTTGATGAAAAAAACTTTGTTTAAAATTTTATAGAAACTATGCAAGTCATTTTCGGAAGAGAGTGAAAAAAAATTTTTGCTAGTAACTTATTTATTAAACAAATTCACTAATGACCAAAACGGAAGAGACTGTAATGCTTTTCTCGACCGTGTTTTGGTTTTACAAGGATTTTAATTGGGAGACTTCCACAATTATAAAGCATTTTGAACGAAAGCAAACTTTTAGCATATTCACGCGAAACTTGTTGCTTAAAAATACATTAAATTAAGCGTCCCCAAAAATATTGTCATTCGGGGTAGATGTTATTTATGCGAAGGCGAAAGTCTTTTTCATATACTGTATTTTTTCGATTTTTAGACAAATTTTATTGTGAGCCGCACATCAACATAGATCACCTAAACCTCTGAGATACTTTCGCGTACAAGCACGCTTTACGTTTAACTGGTAACCTGCTAATGATGCTTACACCATTACAACTGCCTTCTGTTCATCATAATCCTTCATGTGAGGGATGTTCACGTGATCCTTAAGAAAACAGACTGCACGAAGAGAGTTTGGTCAACACAACGTAGCCAACGAAAGGCTGAGCGTCATATATATCTTTCGATAAAGTAAAGAAGTTAAAAATGTAAGCCACCCTCGATTGTAAGAGGCCCTTGATTATAAGACGCAAGAAATGGATGAAAAAGTTTTATAAGCCCCGGCTTGCAATCGAACAAATACGGTAATTGGAGACTGGTTCAATCTTACAAAAGTAATTTTCAGTGTTCAGGCTATGTGCAATTTTCGAATGTGTCCGTAAACGTGGCAAACAATTAGGTACATATATTAAGATTAAAAAACATTTGATGCGGAGGATATTTAATATCAGTTTTAGTTTTGATATGGCTAAAATCTTTTACAGCTTTTTTCTGCAGTGTAAATAGGGGAAGTAAATTTCCCAACAATATTTTGTTCAAGTTCATCCCAACATTATTTCGTCAACCTAAATTCTCAATTGAGCTTCATCATTCGCATGCTGGCTACGTTGTTATCGTTAACTCTAGAAAAACAATCATCATTAGCTCTAGCGTTGTTCCTGTAGCAAAACCGCTACAATGCACTATCACTCAGGCGATTCCAAATTTTTGGTACTGTAACGTGCACCCTTGCAAGCACTCTTTTACAAATACAGGGATGAATAGCAATGAATATCACTTAACTTTTAGTGCTCTCGACAAAACATACAAACAAACGTACGTGGATTGACCAATTCATTCCCGCAATGCAATTAATTCAGATTAATCAATGACGCACACGCGAGTGAAAAGTGACAGAACAACACGGGGTGTGCTGAGCAGCGGCGATTCTAAGGGGGGGCCTGAGTGGGCCATGTCCACCCAGTTTTTTCCTAACTTACCTCTTCAAGTGCGTTTGGTTGGCATATGCAGCAGATAAGTTTCGGCCAGCAATATTTTAAACGATAATTTAGAAACCCTCCAGCCTGCATTCAATATTTTCCAAATTCATGATAAGCTGTGTTGTTATTTTTGACAGTCTTTAAACTAGAGTTGTTTATGACGACACACACCAGTAGGTGCTCATATCCTGCGGGGAAATTTCGTCAGACCGCGGTCGTGGTGTTGAAACCAAACTAAGACACCGTCGAGGAAATGGGAGATTGATCTTCAGTGCATTTCAGTGTGAGATGGAACTGGGTTGTATTACTTTCAGCAGATTGTTGCTTGTCCCAGCGGCAAAAGATTTGTGAAAGCTTAAGAATTGGTTTCAGTTGCTTTATACGAATTTATCCTGGCTTCAGTATTGCGTTTTGCTGCCTTGTGTATATGACTTCGAAACATCTCACGTAAGTGGCCTTAGATTCATAAAGCGACTGTAGTTCGACCCCGATGTCATTTCGATTAGTGGCGAACCAGTCATTTACTTCGGAAGCTGTAGAGCAATTTTTGCCTTTGGGAGTAAGAATGCTGGCAGCTACATAGTTGGCAGACAACTTTTGAAAAAAAATCAGACTACGTCTAAAAAAAGCCAAACCGGGCAAACAAGCCAATTTCTTAAACAACATGAAACTGTTAAGTCTATCCCAGTTTTATGCTCCAAACATGAAATTTGAAATTCTTTATTAATTTTAGGACATTTTAGAAGAATAAAGTTGCAGCATTCTTCATCCTCCACATTTTCCACTCGAACCATTGGCATTATGGTTTGCCAGTTATGCGACAAATTTGTTCTTCTATGGTTTGCCAGATAACGTGTGAGAAAATACACCAAGCACTGTCTAAAAACTCCTAATAACACTTTTCAGCAAGATATTGAAAAAGCGAAGACATCAGTCTGTTAACATGTGCCAACTGCCTCCAAAAAAAGCCAAATATTGAGAAAAAACGAACAATTTTTTGACCCCAACTGTCTCTAAAAATGTCATATTTGTGAAATTTGGCGTCAAAAAAGCAAATCTGGCAACCCTGGGGAGCAGAGGCGGCCTGCACTCTCTTTTTTATTTGCTGACCTGTGAGTGACGATAACGATTCTAGCGGTCTTGAACTAAAAATCCCGCCTTGCCAACACACGTGGTTATGAATGGCGTGGTCGGCCGAATTTTGCATGCGCTGATAGACTGGATCCAGAAAAACTCCTAATATCGCTGTATTGATTCGGGACACTGCGTTGGTTGGGTTCAATCC
>JGI24159J19872_10006810_pt1 | contig 14948 bp, 13 predicted proteins | sample Ectturendosymbi4_FD_19872 | JGI IMG/M metagenome (IMG submission 19872) | reverse complement strand
ATACTCTCGTTCCGTGTTTCTCTGCATCTTAAATGGTTGGGCTGCACCGGACAAAAACTTTGGAATGCAAGTGCGGTACGGCGTGTAACGTGTGCTGGAGGTTAGCTGGAGGTTTGTAGAATGGTCGTGCCCGTCGATTTCGTGATGTCATTATCTGCTTTTGCCGTGATGCTATCGTCACGAAAATTGACATGTGACGTCATCACCTACCCATGACGTCACTGTGACGTCATCAATGACGAACTTTTCCGGAAGTGTGGTTTTCTTCACTAGACCCCATTTCTGTTCGTCTAATCGCCATCGTCTAATTCGTCAATTTACTTAATTCGTCACCTCTTTCTATCCCTGAGAAGCGTTTTGTTCGTCTAATTCGTCATTTGCAGTTTCGCTGCTTTTGATGTCTAAGCAGCTAGTACGTGTGGGAATTCAAACAAGTTAAGGATCTTTATCTGAGAATTGTTCCACCTCGCAATTTGTTTATCGAATTTATGCACGAGGTTCGAAGCGCGACCCGACTCCCCATTAAGAGAACGCGGAAAAGTTTATTAAAGATTTGAAAGGTTCCTGATTAAATGGAGGAGTCCAGATAGAGCACAGGAAGTAATTGCTGTATTCAACCATAACATCATAAACTTGTATTTTACTGCAAATAAGAGCACTATGTATGTATACGAGTTGCTATGATAAAGTATACGAGCTTCTATGATAGAGTTTTTACCGGTTTGCATAATTCGTCAGTTCGCCCAATTCGTCACTTTTTTCTAATCCCCTTGAGGTGACGAATTAGGCAAATTCTACTGTAGTTAGTTTACGACTGTAATATGAAATTTGCTTGATGGACGATTAGCACAACTTTAAGCAGAAGTAAGGCCCAACAATGCATGGGCCTGGGACACGGTTTTTGGTCCACGACTAGACAAAGTTGCCGCTGATCCAAGGAACCGAACCTGACTCGAAGAACCGCTTCTAATCCGCAGTATCGAACCTGATCCATAGGTTAGATTTTAGAACGTAATCCATTGAAGCAAACCTGATTTTAAGACTTTGCTATGTTCTTGTTTACAAACGAGTCTGGGGGCAGAGTCAAGCCCTGCAGTATTAGGCTAAATATCTTGAAACCGAGAGAAAATATAACAATATTTGTGAATTTTACCTCCATCTTTTTTCTCGTATTCTGTACTTTTGCTAAAGTCAACCCAATCTTATATTTAAAAAATCAGATTTTAGTGTCACTGTGACAAAAACCTTTCATTTTATTGCATTGCGTAGAAGCATGTTTTATTACATTATGACGTTGTTGACGAAATCACCTCAAACACTGGTTGCGGTGACTGTGATAAACGTTTAGATATCCTTTTGAAGTTTCTTCAATTTTGCAGCGAAATGTTAATGTTAGTTGTTGCCTTAAAACAAGCGTGAATGGCAGGATTCGGTAAAACGATCCTTCCGGCTGAGGCCGAAAGGTTCCACTATCGATGGGTTGTACTCGTTTGCTCTCTCCTGGTGCGCTTGCTGGTTTTCGGATCACTTTTGTCGGTCGGCGTCCTGTACGTGGAATGGCTGCAGGATTTCGACACCAATCGTGGTGAAGCTGCGTGGGTTGGTTCTGTAGCGACAGGAACAACGCTTCTCATGGGTGAGGAGGTGATTTTAGATATTTTCTGCTGTCGGTGTTGTAATTAAAGCATCACGGCTTAAAACAAGTAACAGTTTGATAACGTGTCCAGTAGTTTCGTTTTCTGGCTGCAGATGTACTGCGTTTCGCATGATCGGCGCTGATGTTGCAGCAAGCTTTTGTTTCAAAAAATTGCGAACTTTTGGCGTGTCAGAACCTCGTTGCAAACAACGTGCTATAACAGATATGTTTTTAGTGATACTTCATATGAAATATTGTGTCACTTGTACGGGTGGTTATATGAGCGTTAAACATCAATAGCGTTTACGGCATGCAGGCCCATTCGTGAGGTGCGCTGCCCTTATTGCTCGGACGTGCCTTGCAGCTGTGTGGCGTGACTTGTGGAGCTGCGTTTTCGTCCGAATGTTTGGAAGGGACGAGTCTAGGAATTGTACGCATCTTGAAGTTGCACACCACGGAAAAATTTCTGCGGACGCCCATGGTTGAGGTGAACGCTCTTGCCCAAGGTGTGCTACGGCGATCCCTTCAGTGGCCTTGACTGTCTTACATCCAATCTCCCGATTGAAAGGCGGAGAGTCTGTCACTAAGCTATCGCCACCCAGCGTGCCAACATTGACGTGGGCAAACTTTGCCGTGAACTATTCGGAAATATCCCAGCTCTGCCGCTGAAACTTGAGATAGCACCCTTTCCGCCATTACCCAAGGCGAACAGTCTTTTGTTTGGGATACCGCCTCTCAAAGCTCAAAATGACTAGATATTCCAAAAATATTAGGGGACCATGTCCCGCTGGCATCCCTGGCTACGTCTATGGTGCCGATCCTCACCTATGGTCATGAATCATGACCAATTTGTGGGAGGGCAAAATGTTTGATTTCATGTCATGTTTCATGTCGTTCCAGCGGGACATAGCCCCCAAATTTTCAGCATTTTTAGGTCGCCTAAAATCCAAATTTTTAGGTCGCCTAAAATCAAATATTTTGCCCTCCCAAAAATTTTGGGCTGGCTGCACCACTGACCGGCACAAAGACCGATTTTAAAACTGACAGCATTTCGGTGTTCGAAAGCTGGCGTTTTGTATGTTTCCTTTCGAGTTTCAAATTTGTTCAGGTAGCGTATGGTATAATACTGATTGAAAACGTTTAAAATGTGATCGATCATTATTGGAAGTAAATATAAACAACGTAGGGAAAAATCAACACAACGACGCTTATGCATCACAACTTTTGCACAGTCGTTCGTGGCATTGAGAACCGATTCGCCAGTAGAAGCAAGAAGTGCTGCTCTTCACGTTTATGTGATAAGACTACTTCCTGTCAGCAACAGGTTCAAGTACTTTTGCACTGTGTTATTTTCGTAAGAAAGTTGCTGTGCAGGACAAGTTTAATTGGTGGCGTGCACGTCTTCACAACCACAAGGGCGTTTCACACGTTTTGGCGGACAAGTTCCCTTTCCTGTTCAATATGCATTATAGAAACGCTGTGCATAATTCTACGACATCATGGTATCCTGAATGATGAGCAAATATTTCCAGAAACAAAATGCTGATACTAGGTACTTTTTGTCACATCGATCACGTGGTCTGAAAGTAACCATAAGCAATGCCCAGGACGTTTGGGGATGGGGATGGCACCAGCGACTGGACGCTTGTGAGCCCAGTTGAACTTATTCCTGTGAGTCACGGACCGTAATATGTTGTCGCGTAAGTCAAGAAAATACAGCACAAAAATCGTAAAAATTAATCCATACTGATTAGAAACTAAGACCTTGTAGCAACTAAAACAGGTTTACGTAACCGCCGATGTTTGAGATATAAACGATTAAGCAATAGAAGAAGAGATAAAATTAATGAATACGTTCAAACGTGTGGCAGGCAGCCTTGTCGAATAGCTACTCGTCATCTAGGGAGTTTATTTATTTTGACCCAACCACTACAGCGACTTTGATCACGCAGAATTGAGGCTTGTCAGTATCGTGGTTAACGATATGTGTCTTTAGCTTCATCTTGCCAATGGTGTTGCAAATGTAAACTCCGAGAAGAGCATCTCCAAGCACAAAACGGCAGAATCTTATTTGCGTTCTACTATGAGTGAAAGCCGGTGTTTGGCTCTAGCAATTTTTTCCACATAAAACAAATTTGTTCAAAAGTTTGAGTTTGATTGTATAAATTCGTTGTTTTGTTATACCAGAAGATCGACCAATTGAATTTACGTTGCCTAATGAAGAGATAGTGCAATGAGTTTTATTGTTTTTTCATCCATTTTTTGTGGTTTCGTTTCTGTCTTTATTTCAACTGTTACTTTAGAGAACGCTAATCCAAAGAAATGTTCGTGTTTGAAAGTACGCTAGAACTGCGAGTAATTTGTTCCCTTGCCACGTTTGAACGTCCACAGTTATGGAGACGAACTTTCACCACTTCACAGTGCGTGACGAAATAGCGTCAGTAGATGCAGCCGATCCTGCAAACAGCAATGATATCTGATGCGCAGGGAAAAGTGAACGAGCGTGCTCGATGTAGATGCACTGTAGTTTCCTGTGAACGTCGGTCAGAGGATGCAGTCTGTGGCCTTGCGATGCTTTTTGCGGGTGCACGCAGTCTTGCAACGCTGCACACCGTCTCGCTTCACTGCGTTCATTACTGCTGTTGTCGGGCACTCGCTCTAAGCGGCTTTTTGAAGGCTTGGCTCGGAACAAACAAAATGTCAAACAAGCTGTCCTAGTTCACCCATGACGCCCTTAGCTTTATTTTTTGGTGAGCGTGATTGCAAATCTAACTATTCCATTTGCAAAAATGTTATATGCAGTAATGCAGCCCAAATGAAGGAGATCCGCTGCTTTTGTCATGACGGCAGGTCATGTGCTATTTTTGTAGCTGCTGCTGGCATGTTTCGACAAGTGCTGTGGTGTAACTACGCTTTAAGTATTGCTACCATCCCTTTGTATAATTTAAAATCGACTTCAATTATTATAAATGTGATTCAACCTTGTTAAGAGATTGCAACACAACATACCGTAGATGAAACAAGGTTTGCTCAGATTTATTAGATAAAAAATTGCCGTGTAAAACGAACATGCAACATATTAACTTACGACATGGTTTAATTGCAAACGCCCAAGGAAACCACTTCGTTGGCAGAAATGGACACGCAGTAAAGAAAAGATTCTTCATGATATTGTTTTTCATGGACAAAAATGTCCAGAAGCGGTGTTTTGAGAAAAGAAAATTTTTGTTTCAAAGGAGTTGTTAGAATTTTTTTCAAAAATAAAAGCCTTATTGAGAAAAACAATTTTATCACAGTGATGCCTTCAAATATAAATTTTTTTGCCTGTCGCACACGGACCAACATGCACATCAACATTCACCTGACGTACTACACATGCACTAAACGATCACGTCGACCTAGTAATCTCACTGGAATATGCGTTCCAGCTTCTTTCTTCACGCAGGGCCACTAGGCAGTGCTCTCCTTGACCGCTTCAGCTGTCGCATGGTGATCGTTGGCAGCGGCGTTGTCATGGCGACCGGCCTAATTATCAGCGCTTTTGCAACCGGAATACCGTTCTTGATCGTCAGCTTCGGTGTTGTCGCGGGTAAGATAATGAGGAAGAAAATAAACAATCATAAACGGAAAGAAACGCGAAGCGAGATTCACTGCTGTTGTTAACAAGAGTGCTGGTATTTGGTTGTTTTTTCGCAGAAAAGCAGTGATGAGCAAAAAACAGTGGCCGGTTGCTCACGCCTCGTAACATTTTGTGTGCAGAATAATAAGCAGCGTCTCGAAAAGCATAACGCGTTGATAATGAAAATGCATTATTGCAGTAAGTGGTGATCGCCCTTAACCAGCAGGCAGGGTCCCCGAGAAAAATTTTACCGTTGGGTACGAAGACCCACACCGGGCCTCCATATTTTATTGGGACCTCGTCGAAACTTGTATAGCACTTTTGTACAGTAATCAGAATCAGCTGTTATGCTACGATTTACAAATGTATTAATTGTTATACTGGCAGCTGGCTAACACTAATAATTTTGCCCTGGACGGAAAAACTGATCATGCGTACTTTGACTTCCGTGGCCCGCAGTACCTGCCGGGCCCGGGTAAATGTACCTCTCGCAGGCCCTGCCAGCAGGTGACTTGCGCGGCAACCCGAGTCGACGGTTTGCTTTGACGATTCGTGATTGTTTCGTCTTTCCTGTCGCTTTCACATAAAAAAAATAAACGTTTCGACGTTAAGGTCGTAGTTTCTATCGAGGTTTCGTTAAAAATTTGCTATCGTAAAAAAAGCAGCCACTGACAGGGTGGTTGACCGTAGTTTGATGGAAAAAAAAACTGATATCAGTACTTCCTGCCTCCCCAAACCGCGATTGAACTCATTAGTGTATGGGTTTCCCTGCCATTACTTCCTACAAGTGTTTAGCTCATGGGTAGCACTTCTTCATTTGACATGTGGACGGTGGACGTGGAATGGTAAACCTTACTTGCTTCGTATCGATTTTAGGGTGTGCTGGGGGCGTGGCCAACCTTGCCGCCGTCGTTTCAGTCAGTCAGTATTTCGTCCGACAGCGCTCCCTAGCGATGGGAATCGGATCGGGAGGCGTTGGTTTGGGAGCGTTTCTGTTTGGATTCTTGCAAAAGCGCTTTGTTACGCAGTACACCTGGAAGGTATGGTGTCTGGTTGTACAATGTCACATTTCATGCCGATCTTCGTTGCGTAACAGCTCACTCGGCAAACTTGAATTGTTGAATTGTTGTATCGAATTGTTTAGACACAGCGATATAGCTTATTGAGCATGAGGTTAACAGTGGCGCGTTAGAGTAAAAGTACTTGGGTTGTTTTCTGGATGTTGAGTTTGCATGAATAAATTTTTTTTTACTGAGTAAAACGTTTAGTGCAAACTTTAAAAAATTGGCATCCCAATGCGAATTGTTCTAATTTCAACCAGTTGTAGGGCATGTCAGCTCTTTTGCTGGATGGCCCCGTTCCATGTAATGCTGCAACGTGCGCTTATGAACTGCGTTATAGTTGTTTTACCTGAAACGTCACCACCCCCGGGAACCCTCTCGCCGTTGCAGGGGTCGTTATTGCTTGTCGGCGCCATCCAGCTCCACTTGGTCGTTTGCGGCTTGCTGATGATGCACCCAGCGCAGCTGCGACAATACGGCACGATTTGGAAGTGGAAACGAAAAGAGACCAATCGGGTAAACAGGTACCGCATGCTGTGAACAATTAAACCGGGGTCGCTGTGCATTTAGTCATCATGCCAAGCGCGCTTTCGTTCGCACTGTGCACAACTTGGAGTTTTTTTACAAACCCCTAAAATGTACTCAAGTTTATTGGTTACTTGAAACATTTTCTGGTTTTGTGTCGCCATTGCTATCTCATTAAATTAATGACGCAGGTACATGATGTATCCGAGGGTGTTTCTAACGTTTTGATAAGCTCTGCGGAAGAAGCAGTTAATCCAGGTACGAGCAGCAAGATGGTCATTTTTGAAGCTCCGGATGATTCTGCTTCAGTTCCCAAAACGGCCTCCAAAAGACGAAAAAGCACTTTTCAAATGATAAAAGCAAAAATGAAGTACGTTGTTACGGTGTCATAATTAAGCGAACATTTCTGTTCGCATTCTCTTCCGCGACAGCAATTGTAGAAACATCAGCCGTGTAACGGATTCTAACTTTTCGTAGTAAATTTCATTTCTGAACATTATTGTCAGTGTCTATCGTTTAGGTTTCATGGTATCGTGCGTTGTATGCATCACAAACATATCACTTGTTTGTGTAGTTGGGTGTAGTTACTACTGGCAGTCATTTTTCGTGCACTTGAAGGGATACATGTTCAAAGAAATGCCGGGAACTCCTGGTGTAGACATTACGATTAGCCGAGTATTTCATCAATGTGACACAGATCGACTTTTTCACAAATTTTTATCATGATTCTTCGGCAAATGAACATTATCGGAAACGTTTTTGTAAGCTTGATGCTCTTTGGATTTCGACCGCCGGTTCTTGTAAGAAATTCAAAAGGCCAAAGAATTCGAAAATTTTGTTTTATACAAGGCGCCCCTAAATGAATTTTATCTACGAATGCCTTCTTTTTTATCGCCTGCTATGGTCGCTCGCAATTTTTAACCGAAATCGTATTTTAATGTAGTTGCCGCTGTACAAGTACACGTGGCTTTCCAATAGAGGCATCGTTTAAATTTAGAGGGTTTGTTTGGGACCCCTCCGTCCCCCCTCGCGGCACGATGGGTGAAAAACAAAAACAGTTTTTTGGCTTGATCGGGAAAAGAGTTGCGACACTAGTCAAGGACGAAAACAAAGAGGCAAGAAGCAAGAGTCTCTCCAACTGACCTGAAGACCGAATAAACCAGCCTCGAATGTGTCGAAATGGAAAATATCGCTATAATGGCGGTACCCCTCGCGAGCGCCTGCCCTTAAATCATTCGATCTTTCGGTAACTGGGTTACGATGTCATCACTGACATAACGAACGTTGTGCGACCTGAAGGCGAAACATGCGCAACCTGGCAGGGTTGACACAACGTGCATTCTGCAAGGCTGCGCATGTCAGCAACTGGCAGGTTGACGTCTGCAACATCGTAATATGCAATCCGTTATGCGAGCGACCTGTGTCCCATTGATCAAGTACTCCGCTAATCTTAATGAAGGTACCCCGCTATATTGTAAGCAAAAGCGCTGTGCATTGTTTTGCTGGCACAATGGAGCCATAAATATGTTGCAAAATCAAACAAAGGAATGCTTTTGTCTGTTCTGCAGGTTAACAACAAAAACGACCAATCTGCTGAAAAACCCTATTTTCTGGATACTCTTCATTAGTGATTTCTTCTCATGGTTGGTGCAGTTTGTTCCATACGTCCATCTACCAGAGCTTGCTAAAACACTAAGTATGTCCTTTTCTACATTGCTTGCCATCAACGCACGAGGCAATGCTACGAGCTTTTAACTTTTTAACTGGCTATCGTCGCCAAGTTGCTGTTGAAATTCTCCGTTGTTAATTCCGCTGTTCTAAATTTTAGCAATTTGTTGACCAACAGTGTTCAATTTGTTAGATATAGTTTTTGAATCTTGATCGAATGTTAAGGACTACGTTTAGTATTTGCTTGTCACATTCGTCAGAATGCAACAAAATTGTCAAAATACTCTTTTCAAATATTGTTTTTGTGCTGGGTCACTGTTGGTGACTTGCATTTGTGTTCAGCGCAATTCTAGTTCCTGGTTATGTTACTAAGTGGGACGTCCGACGTTTGACACGATGCAGTTGACCCATCACCTCAAAACCATAAACTCGTCAGCACCTTTGATTTCGTTGTTTGTCGCACTCCGGACTAACGCTGTGATATACATCAGTCAATAAGGGGTTGAAGGCAAGTTCAAAGTCATAAAACACGTAGCAATGATGCTGCAATTAGTGTTCTTACGCAAACCATTTCCACTCATCCCCTAAAAAGTAAAAGTGAAACGGTCGCAGGGCGGATACTACAGTGTAGGCATGTTGTATAGAAGACCTTTCAAACAGTTCACAGAGTGTATGAAACTCATTCAACCGATTATGATTAAGTGCTTGAGCTAGGCGCATGCTGTGACGTTTATTTTATTAAACGTTTTAACACATTACGACCAATTTCTGACAACAGAGCTTTGTTTTTCCAGATGTAGAAGGCGGTTCATTACTGCTCTCGCTGATGGGAATTTCCCAGGGTGTGGGAAAGGTCGGGTTTGGCGCTTTCTGTACATTTTTCCACCTTCCTGCTTTCAAAGTTTTCGTTGTAGCTCAAGTAAGTAATTTTCAGCAGGTATTTTTGGAGGTGAAAACTTCTTCTAAGTTCACTGAAACCACCGCGAACAGCGGATGGTGAAGCCTGAAAAGTTTCAGCCTGTTTGTCTGTCCTAATCTCAATCGCGAAATAAAGATAGTAACATATCTTGCCCAGTTTGGATGGTTCACCATCATGTCGACTGTACAGTAGCGGCACTTGACATTGCTTTGCTTTTCAGGTTGAAAGATAGTTTATCGCTGTTTTATTTTTTATAGTCTGACGCAAAACTCAGAGCCAGTAGTTGAAAAGTAAGCTTTGCCTCCACCTTGATTGAATGGCATTTTTCTATTTTAGAATGCCATTTTTTCTATTTTCTTAGAATGCCATTTTTTCTATAAAGAAAATTTTTTTTTCTTTTTTCTATTTTCGATTGCAGTTCTGCCTCGGCGCCACCACCGTCCTCAGCCCCCTGTGCAAACATTTCTGGTCAATGGCCCTCTTCGCCACAACGTTTGGATTTCTCAGCGGCACGTACGCGTTGATGATGGTCGTGCCCGCTGATTTGCTCGGCGAAGAGTTGTTCGGACTCTCGTATGGTTTCTTGCTTGCTGCCGAGGGTGTTGGTGTGTACTTGGGACCTCCGCTTGTTGGTATGTCTCACCGCAATAGTTGCATTTGTTTTGGATTTCTCACTGAGCCTGAAACAAGCAAACGATAGCGTTTGTCGAAGAAGTGTCAGAAATTTGTTAGTTCGTCTGTTTTCTTTGCTTTTGTAGTCTCAGTGTTAGGATATCGAAAATTCCAAGGTGACTAATTATCTTATAGAACAAACCTTTTTATAAAGTTATGGATGTTTTAAAATTTGTCTTATTTGACCAAAAGTTTCTAAACGTTGATAGCTTCAAAATACTTTTGTAATACCGGCGTTTTAGAAAAAAAACAAATTAACACATCAGCATTTACTCTTTACTATAAAACAGTGTTTCTTAAATTTATTCAGTTGCGTATCATTTGGGCTATATTGTGTCTATCAAGTACTCCTTGACTGTAATCATGAGCACCACAATTAAAAATGTACCTATGATTATTGTGCTTTTGCGTTAAAACTTCATTCTGAAAACACTTAATAATCAGTCAAAAACAGTTCGTGTACCTCTTGGAGCACGATTGCGTACCCCCTCTTGAGAATTGCTGCTGTGAAAGATAAGGAGAGTCTCTGTCCATTCGCAGGTAAAATTTAACCGCTGCTTATACGCGATGTTTCATAAAAGGAATAAACAAAAGAATAAAAAAATAAATTTGGGAAATGTTTTTGAAAGTCAAACCTCGCGTTTCTCGATCGTATTCTTATTGCGATGAGCCACGAGCTGTTTAATATTTTTATAGGCTGGTTGTCGGACGCCTCGAACTCCTACGATTCATCTTTGTTCGTTGCCGGTTCGATTCTCCTTGCCAGCGCCGCCGTCCTGCTGCTGATACCCTGGTTTGAGTGCTGGTCGAAGCGCCGACGGCGCGTGACGGCCAAGGAGGCGTGGTTGTGAGAAGCAATCAAAAGCTGCGTGACTGATGAGATCATAAAATTGTCCCGCTCCCTGGCCGTTTGCGCTAAAGCTGTTGACGAGGTTTCAAATGATGTATCTAAAGTGCCATAACAATGTCATTCTTGTGTTTGGTGTGCCCTGGGCCTAGCGTATAAGCTTCGATCTCGATTAGTGTTCAGCTAGCTTCGAATGCCTTTTCCATTCTCTCTACCTCCTGGTTTGAACGGTACGTAAGCGTGTGCGCTATTATTATTTTTTGTTTCTTTTGTCGAACAGTTTAAAAGCAGTGTCTCTGCTTGACGTGATTTGATGTTGCAGCGTTACCATGCCCTGTTTTCATGTTTGCGATGAATCATGTTTCGCAACACGTCGTAGCAATGTCAGGGTCAGTTTGGCATGCTTGCTAACAGCGTTGAGTGCTGCTTCATTGCAATATACGGTTTATTATCCGTGACTGGTGTTTTGTCAACTGTGACTGCTGTGACCAACCAACCGCCAACGTAGTCAAATTTGAAAATGACCCTATCCGATTCATACGTTTGTCTATTGTTTTTATGTCGACCTAGCCAAACATACTTTTGTGTACTATTGCTGCTGTTGTTGACGAATTAACCTTTCGCCTTCGCGATTATAATTTAGTGACCTGCCAGAAAACTTGCAGGAAATCGCAAGATATAAACTGCTAATTTTTTGCATTTAGCTTAAACAAGTCCGGGTTTCAACACTGCAGAAGCAGTTTTGCTGTTGTATGCGGGCCAAGCAAGCGCGCCTTCCTATTGCACTGTATTGCAAAACCATCCATGCATCTCTTGTGTCAATGACTTTGAATGGTGGGACGTGGACTTTGATTGGAAACGTTGTTGCAAAAGGTACCATCGTTCAACTCTGTCTGATACTCCTAAGCTACGAATAAACAAAAAATCCTCGCAGGACATTGTGTCACGCGGGGCCACCACGATCCTCACATGTGTGTATGCGAACGTCAGTTCTCATTGCACGATCGCTGAAAAAAACAAAAATTATTTTGTGGACATTGGTGTGGCTAGACCTTGCGCTGGTCATTGAACTGTGCTTCAATGCGCTGCCAAGTAACAGGATTAGGCGCGAAAGCCGTCTCCACTTAGCACTTTTTTACGTCCAAGGTAGGTCTCCCACAGCCTATACTTGAGATATCTTAAGTAGGCCGTGGGTCTCCTAATATCTTCGAAATAGACAATTAAAAGAGCTAGTTTTGCTTTGAGCTTTGTAGGAATCTGCCGGCTTTTCTCTCCTTTAATAACTTAGCGATGATTCGGACTTGCACACATCGTCGTTTCAGCAATGCTTGACCACAAAGATTACGCAGTCGAATCTTCATCAGATTGCTATAAGCAATCGATTTCAAATAATTTTGCTCATTTTCAGTCCTGGAAGTTTAAAACAGGGGTGCTCAATACGTCAATCGCGATAAACCAGTCGATGTCGAAAGTAGGGGCAGATCCAACCAGTAATTTTAGGGGTGGCACTTTCAGTAATATTTGACAGTCAAGTCTCATTACGAGTTCACTACTGCAAGAGACATGAAGTATACTTCACAACACTGCTGTGACAGAACATTGGACATCAAAACGGCCTTATATCGCGAATGCTATTTTCGGAATTGTGCAAAATCATGGTGAAAAAAGTTACTTTTGTAGGTTTTAGGGGGGGCGATCGCCCCAATCCCCCCTCTCCTGGATCCGCCCCTGCTCGAAAGGTCCTGTGGCCAGAACGCATGACATTAACACCCTGGCTGATTCGATTCAGTGCAAGTCATCAGAGTAAACTCAGGTCATGACAAAAATGTACTTCTGTTGTGCGATATGGTTTCATGTAGGTATGCAAGGTACTATATCAGCATACATTGTAAAAAAAAGTCCCAATATATTTATTAATAAATACATTTTTTGCATTTTTGTAGTAGGTAAATTATTTCGACTTGTTCATTGTAAAAGTTGCTAGCATGCTGAAAAAGAGCATTCCTGGTTTAAAGCAAAGTCTTACGAGTGCAATGACAAACAACTAATGCAAGATTCGGGAAAGCAGGTGAACTGTAGTCTCCAACGCAATCTGTTCTGCGGAATTATGTTCAGATCCGAATAGGAAATGAACAAAACGTGAACCGCTTGGTACGTTGTGAATGAATGCGCATGCGCACTGCAGTGAAGAGCGGTAGGCCATGAATTTTTACATTCGCCTTGTTTCTCTTTTAATTTTATGTTGGTTTGTTTGCCTCAGTCTCAAAAGCTACATCAATGAAAGCTCTGCAATACAACGACGTCTCTTAATTCGTAAGTTTTTATTGGCTTCTTTACGACGGTTTATTGTTACTTAATGTTTGTTTATCAGGATATGTAGGCTACTGTAGTTTTACGTAGCGCATACTCTTTTCTTTACGTAGTTCTTGTTTATTGAAATGATGTTCGCCACAAATAGTATATACTGTGACCAGCACGTGCAATACCTGAGTGTTGGACCATGCCTGTAGCTACCATCGCAGGATATCTTGGCGTGAATGTTTTGAAATCAGTAAGAACAGGCAGTGGTGTAGCCAGCGCAAAATTTTTTGGGCCAAAATGTTTGACTTTATGCGAGCAACAGTATTTTTGTTTGGTACGCCGCTTCTCAAAGCACAAAATTACTAGATATGCTAAAATTAATTATGGGCCATCGCCCTCTGAACTCCCTGGCTACGCTTATGAGGACAGGAGAAAAATGCTACGCCTGTGAGGGACAGGAGGAAAATAAAGTAACCTGTGGTTCAGTATAAAATGCAGTATTCAATCATCGATGACTGTGGCCATGACAGAGAAACACCACATCAGGTGAAGGATCCACGTATGGGTCATTGGCTTCAGTCGAGCTCAATTCCCAGCCACGTTTTGCTTCAGCTATTTCACGTGTTTGTCTGGTTAAATACGACATGATTCCAAACTTCTTTATCTAACATGCAGTGAGTGTTTACCAATCGCAAGGAAAGAAACAGGCCAGTGAAGCGGAACTGCCCGGTTGTTGAGTCCTGTGGGATTGATCCTCGAACCTCGGGAAGGATGGATTGTGACGTCATAGATGTTAATTCCGCGCCAGACGAATCGGCCAAAGAGAGCTTCTACTTCCATGTGCATGGAAGTCACTTATATGTGTCGCTTGCTTGGTCTTTCACTTCTTGCTTTGGCCGTCTTTGCTCACGTGTAGCGGTCGCGCTAGCGTGACTGCTACACTAGCTAATTATTCAGCTACAGCAATCTGTTTGTTTTACTAACTTTTTGAAAGTTTCTCTGAAACTTATTTTGCTTCATTCTTAATTTTTTTAATATTTGTATGGTAGGCTATATGTTAACAGATTTCGTATCTAACTCTTGAAATCGCAATCTGCGAAATGCAATCTTAAGGCGTTTTCTGGCATAAGGTCAGGTCTTAGACCTGATGCATGTATCGGACGCATTAGTGGGTTCTCAAATCGCCCCCCTGTGCAAGGTTGCACTAGTGCCGAGTTACCTTTGGAAAACCCAACTGGGTTTCAGCTAACACAAAACAGGCGAAACCCGTATCAGGCTCAACTCTCAACCGCAGCACTTGTCTGTCCACACCTCTTGGAGCAATCGCGATTTAAAGAAACAAACACCCATAGAAGGCAGGTTAAAGCCAAACAAAGAAAACCACCAAAAAGTGCTAAATTTGCTGCTAAATAACTAGGTGCTGGCAAATTCAAGCACAACCAAAAAGCGCTACTCAAACGCGCGCTCAACGCAACACAGGCAACTTTAAAAAGGTTTTACTGTGGAGCAAAAGGAACACGCTTCCAGTGGCGGCTCGTGGTGAAAATGGCCGGGAGGGCTGCGAAATTTCATCTCTGGTTGAAGATACAGGATTGTCGCCCGACCCTGGCTGTTTATAATGGCGTTTCCAGTCACTCCAGCAGTCCTAAACTTATCAAACTGGTAATTTTCAGTTGTCCTTATTGATACATAGAAAATAT
>JGI24159J19872_10006807_pt1 | contig 14949 bp, 10 predicted proteins | sample Ectturendosymbi4_FD_19872 | JGI IMG/M metagenome (IMG submission 19872) | reverse complement strand
GTGGTCTCAAATGAATGTGGTCTCAAATGAATGTGGTCTCAAATGAATGTGGTCTCATATGAATGTGGTCTCAAATGAATGTGGTGTCAAATGAATGTGGTCTCAGATGAATGTGGTCTCAAATGAATGTGGTCTCAAATGAATAGGTCTTAAATATCGTGGTCTCAAATGAATTGGTCTCCGTTGTCTGCACACCAACATAAATATATAGCCTAATGTCAAAAATACTCATGTTGTGGGTATCGAAAAATGCAAAGCGTTTCCTCTGCTGACATAAAAACACCAATGTAATGTATTTCAATGTTAAAATTAAACTTTTGAGATACCATGTAACATACTTTTCTTCCACAAATATGCATACTTCTTCGTGAGTAATCTTGCCCAAGAGGCGCAACTATAAATTTTGGTGATGAAGAGAGAAGCATACAGCCAACCTAATGAGAGCTGAAAACTGGCTTAATGACTGCCTTTGCTATGAAATGAGGTATAACTCTTTGGAATACAATTTCCGCTGCAACTGTCTACCTTCAAAAATTGACTTACCTTTTTTACAAGCACAAACTCTTTCATAAGCCGTTTACTTACCGTCGAAATCTCATCCCGATTGTGATGCCAAATAACCGTCGCGTTCAGCCGAAGCGGTGCTTGACACGTTAAGAAGAATGAGCTTCCTAAGTTAATTGTCCCATTGGCTGACAAGAGTATTTCGCCATAAGGTATTGCGCAGGTATCACCTCTGCAAAAAACAGAAGCATTCAAAACAGGGATTAAATGAAAAGCATCAAATTCCGCAGTTGGAGAGTATTTGCACCTATTCCCAAAGCCACGTTTTGTAAAATGCGCATGTTACTGCGCTTTTGGGACTTGAAAAACGAAGCAAAATGCGAGAACGAAAGTGCAGCAGCAATGACTCATGCAAATAACAAGCACTTAAAAATATTCCGAGAGCACTTCCACAAAACCATAGCTTTTAAGCCAAGAACAGCTGAAAACAAATAAATTAAAAACACTCCTGAATGTTGCAATGTTTGAAAAAATTAGAAGCAAGAGGAGGGTCATGTTTACCACAATTTGATAAACAAAATAAAAACAACCGGTAAGTAAAACCATAATGTATTGAAGTACATTAAACCTACCCAAGTTAAAACGAAATGGTGGAACATCCAATAAACAGAACAAAATAATTTTAACTAAGCGTACTTTTTTGTACGAGCAGAGAGGCAAAGCTGTTTAAATTCATGGGACCTGCTCCGGGGCCCAAGAACGTGTTCTTTCCCTGGGTTCCACGTGCATATAGAAACATTTTGAGAGTGTTAGCACAATGTTTAACGATGTTGGATATCGACGATTATTTTTGTGTGTCCATTGCAGGAACACTAGTACACTGCTTCATCGTTGGCCATTTACGCTGCTAAAGTTTGACCGTACAGAAGGGATGATCTCCAATAAAGCTGGGAATAAAAAGATACTGTGATAAAGCACAGTACGTGTTGCTCAAAGACGTGTACCACAAACGACCTTCCTAACGGTACGAAGTGTTTTTATACAAGGTTTGAAGAAAAAGGTTAACAAAAAGATACCAAAAATGGTCTTAATATGGAAACTATATCTTACCACCAAATAAAAAATTTAAACGCTGCACCATTTAAATTTTTGACTGGGTGAACGACGATATTTCATCAAATGAATTATTTGAGCATGGTCTATTGCAGCTATGTCCAAAAAAATGGCTTACTGAGCCGAAAATTGTGTCACTATCTTAACCAGGGCCGCACATTGAGTGGTATATTTTCCCTTCCAAGTGGATTTGCCTGTAAATTCCGTATTTTTGCGCCACTTTGCAGCCCCGTAACTCGCCAGTTAATTGTATTATAGACAGCTGTGCAAACCCTCAAAAGACTCGGCGAGTCTTCTAGTTTGCAATGAAAAAAAAATTTAAGTTTTGGGTTTCGGGTTTTTGTAGGTGACGTCATAACTAGGGTAGGTTTTAAGCCATTTTGGCCCAGGGGACCTGACCCTGGGCCCCAACCGCAAGAGGGAAGTATTTCGTTCAAGTTTTCAGTGGAAACTAAATTAAAATCCGAGTCTTTTGAGCCTTTGATCGGCTTTCTAGCATTTCTGGTTCAAAAGTTATGGCCAAAAAAGCTAAATTTGGTAAAAAATATCCAAAAGGATATTTTAGCCTAATTTTGGTTATTTTACCCTAACGTTTGAACGAGAAACTCTACAGCAGTATATTTGGTCGATACACAATTTCTGCAAAATATGAAGAGTTTTGCAGTGGTGTAGTGAGGCTAAGTGCCGCTCGGGGCCGAACATAAAAGTGCCACCTTTTTCATCCCTTAAATTTGCGTACAAGAACTTGAAATGAAAGAAGATCATGCTTCGTGCTTATTAAAGATATACGAAATAATAAAGCATCTTGAACATCGCCATCAAACACTTGTTTTTCATTGTCGAATATTATGAGTCTTGCTTTTTCTGTTTGTCAACNCCTTTCTCANCATTACTCTAATTTTTCTGCTTTCTTTATATATGGACCTGGTATAATTCGTCAAATTTTCTTCCTTGTTGGCTTTTAGTCTCCGGTAAGCCGCACCACTTGGCTTTAATCGTTTATTACAGAGCGGCCAAACTTTTGCTTTTTTTCCAGGTGGGGAGAAATAGTGGATTTCTCCAGAGGTGACCAAAATCATTTTTCTAAGTGGGGTCAAACGTGATGAATTTCATTTTTCCTTCTTGAAACCAAGAAAGCAACCTTTTTTTGCTAAATATGACAGGCAATAATAAAATATCAAGAGGTGCCAAGCCCTCTGCCTCGTTTCTGACGCCCATGTCTAGTGATTCACCAAAAAATATTATTAAACGCAAATGGAGTATCTAGTAATGCAGTAAATAAACACATTTACTAACATTTTAATGAGACATCTGAGTTTCTTTTGGTTTCACTAATCTTTCAATTTTTGAAGTTAGATTTGTTACCGAGATCCACAGAGAATTCTTCAAACTTGAATCAGTGAGGCGTGACCTCGTTTTGCTGTTAATCAATTTCATAGACGGAAATGCTTGTCCACCTGTATGCGCCGCTCCAAAACCACAAATGTAACTCTGAGCGAATTTTCTTAGTTTCGGGAAATGTTCACAGGGCAAGTATCGCCANAAATTAATCACGTCAGAAGCACCAGGGTCTGAAGAAAGATCATCAAATCTCGTTTTCAATATTTAATTTGTTTTCAAGTCAGTCGGTTCCATTTGTATGTTACACAGACTTTTCATTATCTTTTCTTCACTAAGTGAGGATGTGTTTATAAATACCAAAATGCAGTTTTCTTCTTTAGCAAAATCACAAAAGCGAAAATCATGAACACCTTGTTTCAATATGGCAATAGGTAAACTTATAAGGGATTTATAAAAAAATAGATAAAACTATTAGACAAGTTTACTATCTTACGATCAGAGGGATGCAAAGCGCCACTTCAAATCACCCAATGCGCCAAATTTGGCGCATGCACCATAGGTTTCTAGCATTTGTGGTTTGGAATTTATGACCTAAAAACAACAAATTGTGTAATTCATCCCCTAGGGAATTGATTAAATATTTAAATGTTTATTTTGTGGTTTTCAGCACATAACTTGCCAACCGCAAACGCTAGGCGGGCAATCAAGTGCTGGAAAGATGCGGCTTTTCGCCTAGTTTTTTTAAAGAAACAAAAAGCCCTCTTGCGGTTGGGGCCCATGGCCAGATGAAGTGGGCCAAAAAGTCGTAAGCCTACCTTCATTATGACCTCACCCACAAAAAACTCAAATCCAAAATTTCCCAGTTTCTTTTCAATGGAAAGTGCAAGTCTTTCAGCGTCCTTGGAGGGTTTGAAAGACAGACTCTTTATCTCAATCTGCTGGCAAGTTGTGGCCGAATTTGTTGGCGCCATTTTGCGCCAAAATTTTAGCGCCCGCCGTTAAAACCAGCCTCTGGTTGGGAAACGCTGGCTTGCAGCCTTCATCGTGACCTGCAAACTTGGTTGAGCTATTGGTGTGGGCTTCTTCAAATTATGCGTGCATATTATTATTCCTAACTTCATTCGTTACCAACAGACGTCTATTTCGAAAACTGTATTACAAAACATGGGCGTCGGAAGAGGCAGGGGGGCTTGTCTCTTCCCTGGATTTTGAAATTTGACATTCTCCTATTACATTTTAACAGAAAAAGTTGTCTTCTTAGTTTCGAGAGGGATAAATGAAATGTCACCACTGTTGGACCCTCCTGGAAAAATCATTTTGGCTACCTCTGGAAAAATCCTCTATTGCCCCTCCTGGTAAACATCCTTCCGACGCCCATGTTACAAAACCCTACCGCGTAAGATGTCCGCCTTTTTATTGCTCGGCAGTGATTGCAACGTCTCAAGTTAACATGCAATCTCACTCAACAACTTATTCAGCCATTGCCAAGTTGTGCAACTATTTCGGCTAACGCTTCTTGTAAATAAAAGCCTTCACCACAATAATAACTAAACATATCGTTTACCTTTGCGTTAGGCTTTCAGACGAAGGTTCATCTCGTCTGTTTTATCAAAATGAGAGCAACACACTTTGCAAGCTTTTCTTGTTGAAATGACTTTTCTATGACTGCAAATGTTGGTATACCGTTGAACAAAGGGGTCAAACTTTCTACGAAACCCATTTTGCTTATCGGCTGGCACTGATTTCCTCTACTTGCAGTTCAACCCTACAATCTGAGCTCTGCATTACCCACGCAAACACACCAACTTCACTATATCGTTTCAAGAACGTCGTTGTCCGACACCATTGCGTCATACAGAAAAACATCAGTTCTATTGAAACTGAGCAACGTTACCTTTCAGAGTTCTTCACTTCAACTGCCAAAATTTATGTTGATCAGCCCACCTAATGACTAGGCTACAGCATGTGGTACTTATTGAAAATATCCTACTGAACATTTCAAAATAGCATGAAACGTGCTAAGAAATGTTCGTCGCCAATGCCTAGGCGTCAGGTGACGCTAAAGACCAAATCATTGGAGAAAAAGGATTACACTATGCTTGACTATTTACTGTGATTTCATGCAGGGCCTTTTTCATCACATTTTGAGCGAGGGGTAATATCAGCCTCGAACTACCGGGACAAGTAATGTTTGTGAGTCTGCGGCCAATGTCATCTCTGTTCTTTGTTCAAAGGGCTTTCGAATGGGGTTGGGGAAATGGCTTTGGCTGGAGAGGAAGGTGTAGTGACTGGGGAAAATTGCCCCCAAGTAAATGTTTAAAAAAACCTGATTTCAAGACAAACATTGGGGTACTTTAACACACTGTATCTGACCCAGAATTTTGAATAAACATTTCATCAATTTCACTCCACAACCACATTTCCTAGGTACCAGTCTAGGGGCTTCTAAACACAAAAACTGAAAAGAATTAGAACTTTTAAAACTTCTAAATATTAATTTGAAAAGAATTAGAACTTTTAAACTATATTCCAAATTAAATTTTTGATCAACAAATTGCCTTCCCTCAGAAGGTGCCGCCCGGGACTCGTAGCTCCCTTGCTACGCCATTGGGTATTGGTAAAAAGCAAGAAATTGAATTTTTTTTGCGCAGAACTTTGTTTAGACAATTAGCACATGCTGGTGCCGGAAGTTGTTTCAACAGCTTATATATGCTATATATAGAGAGAAAGGGCTTGTAATAATGTTTTGCGCTTTGTATTCAAGCAAGATAGCCCCAAAATTGTCTTTCAATGCTTGTGGTTAAACTTAATGCAGAACAGCTTATATTGAAAGGTTATTCATCAATAAAAATAGTTTCGTATAATTGATCATTCAAAAACCCAGCGAAACTTGTAAAATTTTGTAGAGTATTTTGATGAAGTCTTACACCCCAGACTCGCCGCTGCAACATACGCAAGCTCAGGCCTCTGCAGTGATACGCAAATTTCGGATCTTGTATTGGCCATGCTTACTCCAGTGCACCATGAAAGTATAAGGATTTGCTTTGGTCACACTCGCACCCAGGACAACTACTTGGAGCATCTTCGCTCCCTTGTACGACAGCTCTTTTCAGGTAATGGTTTCCATACATTTTTTTCAATTCGGAATATATGCAAAATTAAAACACATCAGAATATGTTATTGCAGCTTTCAAGTTTTTGCATCGGGTAGCATTTCGGGTTCCCTAAGGTCGGTACCGCAGAAGCCAATATAGTGGCTTTCACGTACGTTTTTTTGGCAATAACTCGCGAAACACTGAAGCTACGTCGACAAGCAAGGCATTTCAAGATTTCGAGCGATCTTTCCGGTGAGCTCAAAAAAGATAGGTTTACATTTGAAATTTTTAAGTTCAATCTTTGAAAAGTTGAGAAAAAGAAAAATTCAATTTTTTGTTTTTTCGGAGGCAGTTTTTGGCAAATTTAGGTTATCTTCAAGAAATCGGCTTTATGCTTACCTGTCAGCTTTTTCGAAGCGTGTTTTGGCTTGGACTCCTTGCAACGACCCTAACTAACGATATATACCAAGGAAAGTCATTCGTCATTGTTTTGGGGGGAAATTTTTGAGCAAAAAAATGCATTTTTTTGAAATTTGGAAAATAACGATTTTTTGTTTCTCACACCACAGCCTTTGCCAACAGCGGTTTTTGAAGTACATCATTCGAAAGAATCCAAAAAATCCTACAAAAAGAGTCGAAATTTTTGATAAATTTTTGTCAAAATTTTAGATTTTAAATTGCCATAAATTTTTCCTCTTAATATTTTTAATTGAACTTACGTTGGATGCTGTAAGATGTGAATAGCAACATGTTCTGTGATTTTCAGATGTCTTCTGTTTTTGAAACTGCGGATGTGGGCCTACGAAGGCAAAAAAGACAAAACACACCCAAATTTTGAAAATTTTGCCCTCTGGACCCGCCAAAGCAACATATTAAATTTTTTTGCACATATTTTTCAAAGTTACCGTCATGGCCGACATTTTTCGTGTCGAACTAAATAGCCTAACGTGTTCGATTTTCGCTCCACAGGTCTTTGAACAAAACCACTGCTTTATTTGACTACGCCACAATCGGGCATTCCTTGGCTTGATGTCACCAATACGCAATCTAGACCTCAAAAAATGCACCGTCAAAAAACTTTTCTTACAATGTCTTACTTGTCGACGTAGCTTTAGTGGTTCGTGAGTTATCGCAAAAAGCCACTGCAGTGGCTTCTGCTGTCATTAAAGGGTAACTAAATGCTGTTTTTTAATTAACTGTAAGCACTAAATAAAGCCAAAAAAAATATGATTTTAAGTCTTATTTTCGGATCGAAAACTGTGTTTGGCATGTGATATGAATTGAACAAGTGCCTCAGTGTGATCGTGAAAAACTTTTGGCTCCAAGAATAGCAAATGTTTTCAATGCATTCCTCACTAGGGCAACACTTAGCATTTCAAACTATCTTATGAAACGAACAATGCAATCTGAAATACGGAGTTTGGATCTTTCCGGGGCGGATGAAGTTAACGTACGTAGTTGTGGGTCAGTCAACCGAACATTGTTGAGAGGTACTGCTATTGCAGTGTGTTATCCCAACACTAATTTTCAATTTCACAAGTTGCAGAACTCTTTCAAATGTCTTAATTTCTTGCACTTTAGAGAAACACGACTTAAGCGACAAAAGTAGCAACCTTTTCTAGGAGGACTGCATTTAAAATCAGATAATATGCCTCGGAAAACAACATTTTTTTCTAGCAGTGTAGCTTCAAGTTCTTTAAAACATTCAGGTAGCAACGTACTTAAACCCTTGCATGCAGGTGCAGTTGAATCCTGGCTGTTCATCTGTTAGACTGCAAACACCTTGGTTTTCGCATGGATTCCTGGTGCACAAGGTCACTGTGTATATTAAAGTATGTGGTTGTAGCTACACTAAATGTAGTGGAAAAATACAAAATACACGATATTTAATGAAATCAGGCAGAATAATTTATTTTGCATTTATGTGACTCAAAAAAATTGTTGTCTAAGGTGTTTGCATGGAAAGTTTACACTGACAAGAAACAAATCGAAATAATAAAGACGGTATACAACTGATGTTTATGGGCGGTGGTATACAAAAATTAATGAAAGACTTGGGGTAGTTTCAATTTTTCGAGAGTAAGGTTTAGGAAGAGATGAAANTTTTTTTATTTTTTGGTACCACCCTTTTGGATATTTGTTTTCAGTATAATAGAAAGTCGTATTACCGCGCTGTCTTCAATTATCTATCTTTTATAGTTGTTTGCACAACACCCAACTTTTTATAATAATGTTTTCGTAACGGTTACATCACTAAAAATTCATAACACTTATTCAAATCACTATTGCTGGACCTTCGAAGTTGGGAAAGTATTGTTAAGTTCCTTGTCACGAGTATCAGAACTCACAAATGTCAGTATGGTTTCATAAGGATCAAATTTTTTTAACAGAAGCAGATCAAGCAGCTATTCAAAAATAATTTTCCTCTGTGGGTAGAGGTATAGCCTCTTCGTGAATAACTTTTCTGATTTAAGTTAAAATTACATTTTATAATCTGGAAATTGCATGTGAGCATCAAAAAGGAATCACCATAAATTATAACATATAAATCAATAATATTTTTCAGTGATTATTGATAAAACACAAATTTTGCTTAAAGACTATTTAATATTGTGGAAAACAAAGCAATGTACAATGCAGAATTCAAAGAATAAGATAATGGGTTTTTGATAACTCCGAGAATGTAAGAGATTAAGCTTGGCGACTCNACAACAGATATTACCCAAAAAATTACAAGCGTCAAATGTTGGGTTGNAATCAATTACTACATCGAGCTTTATTGGAAAACGTTAAAGCAATGGTCAACAAGGTACTGATGCTGAGCACAAAATGTTTGCAAACAGAATACAAAACATTGTCTGTACGATACTAATGTGCTTGCTCAAGAACATATGGAGTTTTGTTTGCATGCAAAACACTTAGCAAAATCTTACCCTACTCCACATAGTAAAATTAGTTCATTGTCATGTACAGCGCCGGATTTAAGGTTCATGTGTTAAGCCATATGTACGACATATGCGTGACACTTGGTCATTTTTATTAGCGAAGAAAGTTTATTTGTAGACGCTATTACATTATCGGTCGTCCAGACGGCAGTATTTCACTTGTATATTATTTCATATTGTGACGAAATTACTATTACACTTATTGTTTCTTGAAAGTCGGTCAGGTATCTGAATCTAGATCCTAGTGAATGCAAGACCAAGCCACGTAGAACGTATTAGCTTACGTCTCTACTCGTTACTGCATGGCAGATTTTGCGTCTGCCTTACTCAGATTTGTACAAGTCGTATATGAGTAGCATTGCTTAAGTAGGGCTACCATACGTCCTGTTTTTGGAGTAGCCGACATGTACACGTTTTAATGAGAATGAAATAATCTCCGAAGACATCCAAAAATGTCAAAATATCCTCTTTTTTGCATAGCTATAATCAGCGGCGTAACTAAAGCTTTGAGCCAGGGTGGTAAACTTAGATAAAAGGGGCCCACTGGCCACCGTACGGGGTCCACTAACCAACACTCAGAAAAAAACTTGAGAAATGATGGTGAATCCGGATGTGGATGGCTAAACTATAACCCTAAACCACCGGAAAATAATCCGAAAAACACACAAAAACAACAAACTACTGAAAACCAAAAGAATGCTAAAACGGAAATATAAGTTAGGTGGGAGACCGATTTTTGCATTTAGATTGCCAGGGCTATATCGTAATTACATACAGTAAGCTGTCCCTACTCAACTGCAACAAGATAGGAGCTGATGGCGTAGCTTCGTTTATGGGAGGGCCTGCAAGTTGTCTAATTAATCTGTTTTGGTTGAGTTAAGTCTCGGCTAGAAAGGCGGGAATGCTTTTCACATTAGCCGTTACCTAACAGTGGTAAATCTTTTTTCAATATTTCAATGACTTTGGCATTAGAGCGCGGACTTCTGACTCTACTATAGGCACTGCGCTAGCTTTGCAGATGAACCGTGATACGATGATCAGTGTATTGTACATAGCTTAGTGTAGTACTTCCTAGTAATTACAGCTAATCAGTAATGCTAAAAAAATGAAGAAATTCGTCAGTAGTATCCCTTTTTCAAAGACAAATGATTTTGAAGCTGAGTGAATTACGTGTGGTTGCATTTACAAAGTTCGCAAAATAGAGTGAAAAGACTATTGTGACTTTGTGGATATTGAGTACCAAAAACTTATTCCTCGCAGGGTAACTAGGTGACTATCACTCTATCCTAGTTTGCCAAGAATGTTTCAAATGTACCCAGCTTCACATTCATACTTCATGTCCATCGACAAGCCAACTGTTGTTGTGAAACGTTTTTTTGGAAATTCTCTGAGCGAACTCTGTTTAAGACATTTCCAATCATTTCTGGTTGCTTTTAATGAGCGAGTTCAGAATATTGAGAAGTCAAAAGCATCATTTGTTGAGTTCTGTATCGTGTTTCGCCATTGTGAAGGCAAGGATTCAACAGGGACAAGCAGATGTACATATCAACCCAAGGTAAATCAGCACTACGAAAGCTCATCGACTGAGAGAAGGCAAGGATCTTGACTGTATTATTCATGTAGGATGTATCTGTATTGTACAAGTCTTGCGTTGTACATCTGGCTAAATGGACCACTTTATTTCCTGAATTTAAATGCTTTGACTAGATTCCTCCGTTTGCAAACAACTGAATGGGAAAATGTTGAACCACGTGAGTAGTATCTGCTTGAGAGTAACGTTTCTATTGATGAAGCTAAACTGTTTGACCAGTGCCAAAACTTGTTCGAGTTCGTGCAAGAGCATCAACCAAATGCAGTTTATTGCAAAATGATGGAACATGGAAGATGGGCAAAATATTTTGCAACTTGCAATGCCATTGAACGCAGATTGCTGTTTTACTTCAGCGTTATGGCTCATTACGCTAATGTGGAACGATATTTTCCTTGATGCAGTCACAAACTTAAAAGAGAAATCTTTTGAATTGAACCAGTTTCTACTCTATTAAAGCTGGTGTGCAATATAAAACATCTTTCATGCAATTAGTTTCATAATATTGTTAAAACCCTGTACGCCCGCGCCGGCCACAACAGTGGCCGGTACTCTTTTGGCTATAACTCGACAGCTGCTAGAGCTAGAGGTGTTCAAACCCTCTACGGATTCAGCAAGTCTTCTAGTTCCGACTGAAAAAAAAATTTTTTTTCCGGTCTGGGCACACCCCTGGGAGACGTCACAAGTGGGGGTGCTTTAGCGTTTTTACGGCCTACTTTACCCGGCCATAAACGCCAATCCAATGAGCCAATTTTCTGACTCGAGTTTTTTTTGGAAACTAGGCTATCATCCGAGTCTTTAGAGCCCTTGATTGATTTTCTAGCATATCTGGAGCCAAAATTATGGCACAAAAACCAAAAAGTGGTCAAAATTTTTACACCTACAAACTCTAAACTGGGGTGAATAACACCCATTTTGTATATGGCCATAACTCACCGCCAGAATAGGCTAGAGAGCTGTTCAAGCCCTCTGAAGACTTGTAGTTTAGACTGAAAAAAAATTTTAAGCTTGAGATCTCGGGTTTTTTGTTGATGTGTACATAATAAGAGGATGTTTATGCGTATTTGTATACATTTGGATGACGTCATCATCACCTGGGAGTCGAACAATCGAGCCGATTTTGTAGCTCAAAGTTTTTTGGATTCTAGGATAAGAGACTCTAGAGGATTTGATGGACTTTTTGGCATTTCTGGTTCGGAAGTTAAGGCAAAATATGCAGAAATTAATTAGGGGAATCCCCACTAATTCCCTAGGGAATCCTTACAAGATTTCGGGTCTTTCAGCCATAACCTTGGCAGTAGAAACGCCAGGAAGTCGATCTAGGGCTCAAAAGACTCATATTACAGCCTAGGATCGAAACGAATTTTGAGCCACAATTTCGGCTCATTGTCTGGGCGATGACGTCATAAAATAAAAACCAAAAAAAAGCAAAACATACCCCAACCCTGACGACATCCACCGAAAACCCCAAATCCAAATCTAAAAAGTTTTTTTTTTTCAGTCCAACCTACAAGACTTCACGAGTCTTTCGAGTGTTTGCATAGCTCTCTAGCATAAGCTGCTGACGAGTTATCGCTAGCCGAAGAAGCCGTTATTGGGAGACTCATGCTTTTTCTGCCATTTTTGGATTTTTGTGCAAAATGGGGTTTGTGGGCTATAATTCTGGTTCCAGACATGCTAGAAGGTCAATCATGGGCTCTAAAGACGCGGATGATCGTGTAGTTTTCAAAAAAAGTTTGAGCCAAATAAATTTTTTGAGCCAAATAAATGACTCATTGGATTGGCGCCTAAGGCCTGGCAAAGTTGGTAAAAATTTAAAAAACATGCCCTCTTTGTGACGTCACCAAGAGAAAACCCCACACCCAAATCAAACAATTTTTTTTATCGAAACTAGAAAACTTGTTGAATCCGTGGATGGTTTGAATACCTTTCTAGCTATAGCAGCTGGCGAGCTATGGCCAAAAACGTGCCGGCCACTGTGGTGGCCGGCGCGGGCGTTAAAAGGGTTAGGCGATTTTACATCAGAAATTGAAGGAAACTGCAAATGAAAATGTAGCAGCCTTATTGAGCTTATTAATAAATAAACATGGACAGAAGGGATCGTCATTTAACAAGTGTAGAGCTTATCCAAGTGGTTCCAAAAGACGTAAACAAGCAAAAGAGGCAAAAATAAGAGAGGAAGAAGTTGCCAGTCAGGTCAAGAAACCTTCAAGTGACTATTTTACAGTGGCAGTGAAGTCCAGGAGAGACATTTCTGCGGAACCTACAAGCGGACAGAAAATCGAAGAACATGTTGTGACAGACTTAGATCTACGTAACGATGAAAATAGACCTAGTTCAACCAGCAGTGCAGTAACAGAATAACGTCGAGATGTACCATCGAAAAAAAAACGATAGATGAGATGGCTAACGTTATCACTGGAGGCAACGATATCAGTCTCTGGGCCCTCTGGCCAGCCTATTCAGGTAAAATGCTTGCGGTCTCTAAAAACATATTTGCGGTCAGCAAGGTGAAACCTTGAAAAAAACCTGTACCTACCAACTACTCTGCATGTTCTTCCATCTTCGTTCAGCGTGAAACCATGCTCACACGCACAGTGATAGCTTGCAAACGTGTTGATGCACACCTGAAAAAAAACAACTGAATTCGAAAGTTACAGTCAGTCGTCGCTTTCTGCCTTATACTAAAGTTTGCCAGCTTTCGTGTTATAAGCAGTGGTGTTGTTGCGACGGACAAATTGAATGAAAAATGTTACACAAATACTTGCCATAAAATTAAGGCAAAGTGAAAACGTTTTGCAAGGTAGCACGTTTTTAGAAAAATATGTTGAAAGTGAAACACTCCGGCACAAAGTCACCACGAAATCACCTGCTCGCATCCACTCGTCCGTGTCATGCATTCGTCTCGATCCTCGCAAGTGCTCAGGTCCGCCGAAGGTTGAAGTCCTTCTCGACATGATGTAACACGTAAATCTTGTAACGTAGAATTATGTTATTGAAAAATTGTTTAATCTGAAATGTCAGTGATGCAATTTACCGGCAAAGAATTTAAGAAGTTAGGTGGAACACGTACAACCGGAAATATTTACCAAAGCGCAGATTTCTAATTCCGAAATGAGTTTTTAAAACAACAGTATAAAAGCAATCAAATGCAAGTTTAAACAAAATATTATATCAATCAAAAATGTTAAAGATTGTACACAATTGCTTGTGATAGAAAAATTGAATCTTCTTATTTTTTCTAGATGCAAAACATTTCATTGGACTTGTAAGCGTTTCTTCGAGTTGAATAAAAAACAACTCAGATCCGTATCATTAATGTCTTATCAGCAAACTCGGGAGAAACCTGATGCAATAACTGACTATACCATTAGATACCGGAACTCCACGAAATGCAACATGTTTCCAAAAACTTTTAAGACCGATGCCAGAAATCCGTCAGAATGGCAATAGTTTCTTGAGCAGATATCGTTTTGTAGAATTATTCATAAATCCATTGCTACGGTTGCCTTTGACAATCAACCACTCGAGTGTTTTTTGTGAAGAATAGGTCATGTGACATTTTTCTTATTTGCAGGCCATTTCTACAGCTCCGGTCTTTTTTTAAGACTCTACCCTGCTAAAGAAACCTGGGTGGCCCACCACCCAGGGGCTCCTTTGTTGTTGATTTTATATACTTAGAAAAGAAAAAATATTAGAAACCTGCGTTTCCGTGACTTTTCCTGTTTTCATACAAAAGTGGAATGGTGCCAGAGTTATTCTACAAAAATGTCCCTGAAAGCCTATATATAGAAACTTGAGGTACTATACCACCCAGGGTAAACTAATGTGTAACAAATTTTGTGCACCTTACTACCTTAACATTCAATGTGATTGTAAGTGCAAAACGTGTTTGGCCGTAATATGACCGCCGAAACCTTATACTGTATGTGAAGAGCCTTCCTACACCATGACTTGATATGAAGAAAAAACGCATCTAAAACGCGTATTACGTTTTCTACGCACAAACAAAAATTCCCCTCTAAAAATCCCCCTTTTGCGGGTACAGTGTATGAAATGTGTTTGCTATGTATGTTTCGCTGCGTAGATACGATTTTGTTGTAAAAGTGATTAAAAATGGAGACCGAGAAGTCAAAAATAGTTTGTTCTGGAAATAACGGATTTCGCAAGTCCCAGGAAAACGTAATTAAATTTTGGGTTGCATTACACCCATCGTTTCCCAACTCATATAGCGTTTTAAAGTTTCCTGCACAGGACATAACAACTTAACTTCTAGAACAGTGGTTCCCAAACGTTTTCTGACCGTGTACCATTTGTGGGTCCCGTGTTGTCAACACGTACCACCTTTCTCTAGGAAAAATTA
>JGI24159J19872_10006806_pt1 | contig 14951 bp, 8 predicted proteins | sample Ectturendosymbi4_FD_19872 | JGI IMG/M metagenome (IMG submission 19872) | reverse complement strand
AGAGTTTCATTTTAGCTGGGTTTACACTTTCTCTGCCACGCTCAGCTCCTTGCGGAACTGAGAAAACAACGATAGATACCGGTTGCGACCCAGTACTCCCGCGCAAGTGTGCTGATCATCCAGCAGTCTGCAACCTCTTCAAAACTACAACCTTATTAAATTCGCACTAATTCGGCCATCAACATTAAACCACGATAGAAATTTATGAAACTTTTGAGGGGCGCCCGACGAGACAAGCTGTTATGCAGTTTTTTTTCGGTGTCCCAGCGCCTTAATTTTATTTTTGCATGAAATTCTTTAATGTTTGTGCCAATAAACTCCCTCTCATATAAGGAAGATGATCAAACGTCAACAACGACCCAACACTTGATCAGTCCATTGCGTAGTGAATCAGTAAAATTTGACACCAAGTGAGTTGATAAACGTGTTGAGAACCGTGTTACAGCTTCATGTAAAAAAACTATTGATACAACATCCCTGATGCAGTACGATTGTTTATTGTTTGGCTAAGATAACAATACAAATGCCATAGTTTAAATTACTCAAAATCAAAAATGTCCTTCAACTGCGACTACTCTAGTGTCCCGACATTAAAACCAATTTTATTTCAACACAGCCTTTGCAGGTTCATATCCTACAGCATCGCCCATAGTGCCGCCCCCATAAAAGTGCCGACAGGGGCGGACCGCCCCGTCCCCCCTAAGCTACGCCACTGGGGTCATTAGCTTTAAAGGGTCGGCGATCCGTAAACCAATGACGTAATGAGGTTCTCAGAAATAAAGTATGAACTGTAGAGGCAAACATCATCAGGTGGTAAACTTGTTGCACATGTGCAGATCGCTATCAAATGTCTGTGTTTACTACAAGCTTAAGCTGTCTGCAGTCAAATCATTTGTTCAAAACATTGAAATAAGTAGTTTTACCTACTATTTTTTAATGAAAAAACACAGAAAACAAAATTAAAAGATAGCTGTGCGAGACTCATGACAACTGGTATAACATTAACATTCTCCTTCGTTGACGCAAAAAAATTATATCAAGATTTTGCAGATTATTGACTGCGACTTTTCAAATAAGCCAAACAAGCTTTTGTTGCCATTTCTCACCTGGAACTTGGGTAACTTCGTTCGGCCACTTCAGCGATGAATTTAGTAAAACAGGAGTAGTCTCTGAGTTGGATAAATATCCATCAATGCCAAAAATTCCTTCCACAGTATCTAAGCTTTCGCTGAAAGGTTACCAAAGGAACGACGTTGATAAAACGCCGAAGATGTCACAATGAATTTAATACCTTTCAAAAAAATACTCCGACGAACGATGCAAAAACTATTTTACCCTTGAAAAAAATACTAGATTAATTCTTAAGGTTCCGAAAATGTCAAATAATCTAAGACGTTGCAAACGAAGATACAAACGGGAAGTAAACGTTTGTTTATGGAGATTCAGGAAGGTTAAACCCGTAATATGCCAAATTATAGTAGCATCGAATAAGTTTTACTCACAGATTGCCTGTGAAAGATGAGAATCCGATGTCATTTGCCGGAGATCCATTCTGAACAGATAGATCTTCATCCTTCAGGATGCTACAGAATGCTGGCTCTGTTCCCACGTTGATATCTTTAATAATTTTAGGCATGGGGTCGACAGGAGCTGAACAAGACAGCAAGAACAATGCTGCAAAAAGCGACAAACGCACCAACATTTTGCTGAAGATAATCGACTGAAACTAATCTTCCTTCAACAAAAACTGGTTTCATGTGAGAGTGCTATCAGGGTTATGGGCAACGCTCTATATAGGACGGTCAGTTACGCAATAAGGTAACTTGAGTTCAAATGCGTCTTTGCCTTATCTTGTTTGTTGTTGAGTAAGAAGTAAAAACTAGCTACGCGTGATGCCCCCGTCATGTTTGCATATTGATATGTCAAACTGTACTGCAGCATGCCGTTCCCACGCTCTTCTACACATCATCAGCCATAATGGAAGCATAGTTAGCCAATTCAAATGCGAGTTACATAACTTAAATTTCCGATTGATAGCAACCTTTCGTTTCAAATGTGCTTCACAAAGTCTGAGGAGATTGTACTTAACACTGTGAAAGTCCCATAAGCAAGTCATGGCAGTTGCAATTCAATAAAGCAAATATTTGAGGAAAAAATGAAAAAGCTGTTGCCGTGATATAATTTGAAAGAAATCCAAAAAAAATTGTTAAACTGTCCAACCAATTTCTGAAATGCATGGTTGGTTTTTCCCGCTTTGTTACGAAGCTACCTGTCTCGATTACATTTTAGAAAAGATGTAAGTCTTTACATCCTACGTCTGTACAAGAAATGCCGTTGGAATCCACCAACGAATTGTAGTTGACCTTCCCTTTTGATACGGCCTCGCCTCCANTGTTATTGGACCTGAATGCGTTATACAGGCCTGCAAAACTCTGATAGCTCGAAGGGTCAAATTATCAACATAAATTTACCGCCAGTCGCAAAAGTCTATTTCATTTCATGTAAAGATTTCGTTGTAGTATGGGAGAAATTCTGGAACGACAATTACTTATTCGAGGTCGGACCTTTGCAACATTTTATGCAATTGAGAGAGCTCTCGCAGGCCGGAAGAAAAGCTTTCGTGGGCCGCATGCGGACCGCGGGCCATATGTCGGGCAGACTGGGCAGACTTGCGTTATTATATTCGAGTACACAACGTATGGCCAACTGTAACACATTGGCATGAGTTAGCCTTATAGGCACAAACCGTTTGCACGTTTATGGAAGGTTCGCATTAACCATGTGACTTGTCGGTTACATTTTTGCGTTGAATGCGTTTTCCTGTTTACATTATTTCGCATGTTTTTCCAGTGTCACATGCTTTTGTGAGGGATCAGTTAGTTTCAGTTTTTCGTCAACCATTTTTCGGCTCAGTTTTCTGTCTTCTTGCTACGATTTATTTCCCTGGCCTTGCTTCAGAGCAACACTCATCTTTTTGTGTGTCTATAGTTGGTTAATGTTGCCGTTATGCGCACTTGAAAGTTACGCTTGAATAAAGGCAATTAATTGTACAGGGTTAACCTTCATATTCCCAGATCATTCTGTGTCTTAACCAACCTCAAGCATGAGTTCAACCTTCGTAAGATAGCGGGTCAGAGTGAATTATTGTTTGCAGAACCAGACATAGCATTGACTTTTGCTTTCAAAAGTGTTGTACTGCAGGTGTGTCAGCATGTTGCCTGCGTCCTACACCAGCGGAAAACCTTCCAATCCTCACTGGCATCCAACCTGCTGAGGTTCGTCGCAGTGGAGCCACACTGTCTCTAGCACGCCGTGCCATGGAGCCTGGACACCTGCTCCACTCAGCGCACATCTGCCATCGAGTGCAAATGCACGGCATCTCAAATCGCGGCACCCATCTGTACCCGCTGCACAACAACTTATCTGGCAACAACAAAAGAGGTGCGGTGCACTGGGCGGATCGCCGATGGAATGGGGAGTCGTTGGATAACACTACTAGACTCCGTACTTTCATCCCCGACACCGGCACCCACTCTCCTGGAATGGCCCTTCCAAGAACAGTGTGGGTCCGGCTTAACCGCCTCCGCACCGCTGTCGGAAATTTCCACTCCATGTTTTTTCTCTGCTTTTGCGTTATACAAATATCAACTGTTTCAGCTTTATCAAACATCAACTGTTTCAACTTTATGCAAGTTTTTCAGACTTCGTCTCTTTTAGATTGGTCAGACATTTTGCATTAGTGCTGTTTCGACTTTTAAATAATACGCAATTTTTCGTTATGATCAGTCAATTCCGCATCACCTGCTCCAAACATTTCTCGTTACGTCCACACGGTCGGTTTGTTTTCATGTTTATGAGAGGTTCTGTAGCGGGTATGCCGAGGGAAGTCTAAGTCTATCTAGTTCCTTCTTGTAAGTTCGCAGCTCATCCGATGAAACACGTGTTTTTCCAACAAATTCGCCCGACCGTTGTGCTCTTGCTTTTTTGCACCATGTATGTCTGGTCTGGGTGTTGCAAATCGCGCACATGTGTGAACTTCATCACGCCACATCCGCGACAGCTCTCGCGTGTTGTTACGGCGATTGCTGTAAAACCGTATGCGACGTCATCGGTTTGTGCAGAGATTGATCTCAACAAAAAAGTTGGTAAAGTTAAATGGCGTTTTACTTGCATATTTTGTGAAAATATTTTGGTTGTATCGGCACAGAAACAAACAGTTTACCAACAACATAAATCCAGTGTCCACGTTTCAGCGATATATACGGCAGTGACGTAAATTCAATGGAAACGTAAGGGGTATCAACTCTTCTTGCCAAAGTTACTGAAATATACGCATTTATAAGCCGCAAGTCTAAATCCTGCGAAGTGCAATACGCTTTTTGGAAGGCGTGCATAGCAGTGAAAGGAGTGACCAGATTCAAAGCATTCACGACATGGTAATTGGAAAACCAACATACTGTTCAATTTTTTAACAAGCAGTTTAGGGGTGTTTTTTCCATTTCACCTCATTTTCCTGAAGGCAGTGACTAAACCGTGTATCAACGAAACAACATTCTCCTACCACACCAAAGAAAAATAGCCAAGAAAAAAATAGCCATTGATAAAACTAGTCTGACCGCGTAGTCAGTGAATTATTTTGCGAGTAGATATTGGTATGTTGGCCTAACCTTTACATTTCTGTTTTAAGGAAACTGTAAAGTTATCCTCCAGTTCCATTCCTATTTCTGTGCGTACTGTTGAAGAAATTTTCGTTTTGGCTCTCTGGTCACGTGCTACTTCCCCGTACATGAGACTCGTATCCCTGAACATATTGCCACAGTGAAAATGCATAACTCTATTAACCAGCGCCGTTGTGACTTTTGTTTGTCTGATTTTCCTACCCACAAAGAGCTAGGTGGTGCTGGGTAAACTTTAGTGAAGCAAAAATAATATAATAAACTGGATGAAGAATGACCGCAGAAACTCTGTAGTCACGCAGCTTTCTCTTCTCTTTCCAATGGAAGAACACCTTCAGTGCACACCATGACATACAGTGCTACTCCCGTGTACAATTTAGCCATTACACAACGAGCGTTCGAAGTTGTTGAGCAATGCCAGCGGTATTGCGTCATGAGCTACTGTTTTCTCGATACGTGACTGTCTCAGTGCGAAGCGGTTCAGTCCACCAGGTGTTTGTCCAATGAAGACTTTTAAAGCGACGCCTTAAGCAATTGTGAAAGTGTATTTTCCAGTGCAACAGTTTTCACAAACAAATTTTTTGATCACATAGTGACAACACCTTGACGCCTGATCCACGGAATTGCAAAAATACCAACAGTTATACCGCATGTCAACCCGCCTCTCTTATCTGAGGTTTGAAATCATTTTTCTATTTTACGACTTTACCTTCAAGCCAGGAGGGAAAAGTTATCTGAGCATGACGGTGGAGGTGCGATGATTTCTGGACAGCCGCAAAAGCTGACACTTTCTTTGTCAGCAGCAAACAATAGATCGTGTTACTACCTACCGCGGGTTCGATTCTCGCTTGGCGAAGTACAGTATCTACGTCCGATCCTGTAGGTGAGAAAGAAGACAAATGAACAAACTTCCCGCTGTGAACTTGTAGCCAATAGGCTGGCAAAAAAGATCACCCTTTTCGTTGCGCGATAAAAATGCCATTGCACGTAGGTTGGAAAAGAGAGGAGCTTTTACATTTTCAAGTTCGCACCAGACGGCTGGAGACTGTTCAATTATGGGAGATTGCACAAAGTAAAAAAGAATGATAACAACGCATCCAGGACTCATTGGTATAAAAACCAGAATGAGGAGGCCTTGGAACAGTAACTATTTTGTCCTTGAACGACAGAGGTCACAAGTCCAGAAGTTGAATAAGTTGTTTGACCTTTCTGGCTGCAGGCAGTGGTTGTCTTGACTGTTAAGCATCTGCTACTCAGTTCTCATGTGGAAGCGACGGTTCGTTTCTGTATTGCAGTGTTTAGGCAACAATGCGATAAACANCAACAAGTGCAAAGATGAGACACGAAGTCGGTGTTTGAGATTGATACTTTGAGCAGTGAAAAGATTTGTTTTCTCAGTAGTATTGCTTTGTTATCGCTAATGGGTGATGTTAACACCAATGNGCATACCTGTTACAGTTTCAATATCAACACGTTGCCCAAATTAGGTTTTGCTGTGCAGAAATGCGTAAAGTGAGAGTAGTTTTGAAATCTAAATTCTATCAAATAATTTCAAAACAGCACAACGAATTTGTAGCTGCTCGTGTATCTCATATTAAGTTTGTGTATCCACGAGGATGTCAAAAACCTTTCTTTGAATGCAACTGATTGTGTATTTCTGAAATTTGCCATACTTCATTCTACCCTATCATACCTGTTATGATTTTTGCTGTCACCTCGCTGTGAAACTTTTGTGCACTGCTTGCTACTTATAACGAGCATCCAGTCAAAGAAAGTTTCCCTGAGCGGATGGAACTTTCTGCGAGAAAATCTGTGAACGGTTCAGTTTCATCTAGTGATCGAGATTGTTGCTGAAGCAAGCATCAAAGAACTACTCCTTCCGGACGTACCAGAACAGTCTGTGAAAAACAGTTAGTTCCAACCTGTCCTAGTACGATCCTTATCGAGTTGTTCACTGGCAGCAGTATTTTTCCATATGTAGTTTCTGAGAATTTTCCAAATTGGCCGCTCTACGTTCATCAGTGATTATGGGATAGTTCTGTTAGCAAACAATGAGGAAAAAGGCCCGCCAAGGGTATGTGCAAAGCTGTTTCTTCTAATCAAAGACATTTTCGTTTCTTTAACATTTCCAACGAAGTTTTTGCCCAACTTCTTAGCTGTTGTTGGGGATGGAACATCCAGTCTTTGCTACGTTACTGCAGCTAATAGCATTGATTGAGTATTCATTCCAGAACAATTGGTCAGGCACAACTGCAAAATACGTATAACAGCAGACATACTTGCTTTATTCTTTGTGCAGATCCTTGTGCTCGTAACACCGAGTTCTTGCTAGCATTTCTTTCAGCTAGGTGTGCTTGAGTATTACTTCGCACGAACAGGTCCTTCGTCCTAGCATGTCTCAGTCGAATGCCGGAAGAAGTAATTGTGAGGTAGTCCGTCACACAACTAGAGGTAGATGTGCCCATTCGTGTTTTGAATTATTTTGTAAAAGAATGGTGTGTCCTTTTTTTCGACTCCATCATTTGTTATTACATCTTTCGGTTCTGTTTTGAATTGCCTTGCCATTTCTTACTTTACCCGGTATTTCTGTCTAAGTCACAGTAGTTACACATTCGTCCTATTGTACGTCGGCACTTTTTCGCAATTGCATAACATTTTCAGTAATGAATGACTACTTTACTATGCTGAAATCTGAGCATTGTTAGTAACCTTACCAGTTAACCAAGAGTAGCATGAGTTAGTGTTTCCTCTTGGCTCGTTCCACAGATAGGCTACATTGCGCTATCTCGTAGCCTGCCAACAATCACCTTTGAAATGCAAAAATATCGCTTGTTGGTTGATCTTACTCAAATGCCTGAAAAATGAAGGATTTGTAAAATTCTAATAAACCTCTAGTCATAAGAATCTTTCTAAGACAAACAGTTTTCGATAAGTTCATCTTAATGGACACAACGTGGATGATTCACTTTGCAAGAACACTACAGTCTGTTTCCAAAGATACTGGGGCTAACATGTGAAACGTATGCTACATTAGTAAACATCGACCAATGCCATAGGGGAAATATGGGACATTTCTGCGCATTGCATCCGTCAAGCTTTTATGTAACTGGTGAAAGGAGGGCAAATCAGAGAGGTCAAATCGTAATTTTTGCCAAACTTACTGTGTCATCCCTCTCAATTGTTAGCCTCGCAACACATTTGGACAAGCGGCGAAAAATCGGTAAGAGAGTGAAACGAGTAGTCAGAAAAAGTGGACAACTTGCAAAATGACTCCCCGCAACCGCAATCCAGGCGATGAAAATGTGGTTTTTGACTCTCAAGTCGTCGACGATCTCATGAATTGTTGATCGCTGTTCTTAAGTGAAACCGTTTTTTGAATGCAACTCATTGTGTAATTCTGAAATTTCCTATCCTTCATTCTACGATGTCATGCATGTTATGAATTTTGCTGCTACCTTGCTGTAAAACTTTCCTACACTGCTTGCAGCTTATAGCGAGCATCCAGTCAAAGAAAGTTTCTCAGTACGGATGGAAATTTCTGCGAGAAATTATGTGAATGGATCAGTTTCGTGTCGCAATCAGGCCAGAAACCAGCTAGGGACACCAGTGGAGGCGGAGAGCTTTCTGAGGGGGACAAAATTTACAGTGATAGCATGTATTTTACATCGATGGCACCAACACATTCTTCCAGGGGGGGAGAATGTTTTTCCAAGGGGTCTTCGCTTCCCCTGCGCCCCCCTTAATTACGGGTCAGGTTATGATCAAGTTTGTTGCTAAAACGAGCATCAAAGAACTACTCCTTCCGGACGTACCAGAACAGTCTGTGAAAAACAGTCAGTTCAACCTGTTCTAGTACGATACGTATCGAGTTGTTCACTACCAACAGCAATTTTCCATATGAAGTTTCTCAGAATTTTCCAAATTGGCCGCTCTGGATTGATCACTGATTGTGGAGATAGTTCTGTTAGCAAATAATAAGCTGAAAAAGGCCCGTATTAGACACGTGCAATGATTTTTCTTCTAATCAAACTTTCCCAACAAAATTTTTGCCCAAACTCTTAGCGGTTGGTGGGGATGGAACATCCAGTCTTTGCTACATTACTGAAGCTAGTAGCATTGACTGAGTGTTCATTCCAGAACAACTGCTCCGACTTCCTCAAACAACTGCAAAAAAACGCATTACAGCAAACATCCTTGCTTCATGCTTTGTGCAGATTTTTGTGCTCGTAACACCCAGTTCTTGCTAGCATTCTTTTCAGCTAGTTGTGCCTGAGTGTTACTTCGCACGAACCGCTCTTTCGTCGGAGCATACATCAATTCTGAACCACGAAAAGTAATTATGGTGTAGTCCGTTACACAAATAGACGAAAACGTGCACATTTATTTTTGAGAATAATTTTTGAAATAAGTTATTTGTTCTTTTTAATAGTTTCCATCGTATTTGTTACCACACCCCTTGGTTTTGTTTTAATTCACACTGCCAATTCTAATTTTACACGGTATTCTTGTCAACATCATAGTAGTTACACATTCGTTCTATTGTACGTCGGCATTTTTTCCCAATTCCATAACATTTTCCGGAATGAATGACTGCTGCTTACTGTGCTGAAATCTGAGGATTGTTAGTAACCTCACCAGTTAACCAATGATTTGGTGTTATCCCTTGACTTGTATTACAGATATATTCCGTTATCTCGTAACTTGGCAACAACCACCTGTGAATTTCTGAGCAATATCGCTTGTTGGTTGATCCTTCTCAAACACATGAAAAATGAAGGATTTGTAAAATTCTAATAAACTTCTAGTCATAAGATCCTTCTGAGACAAACAATTTTCAGTACTTCTATCCTGATGCACAAAACGTTGATAATTCACTTTACAGCCAGACATGTAAATTTGTTTCTAAATGAAGTGGGGGCTAACATGAGAAACATGCTACATTAGCAAATATGGGCCAATGCCATAGGGCAGTGGTTCCTGGGGTAAATTTTTCATTGGGGGTAAATTTCATATTCCAAAGGGGTGAATTTACTGAACCATAAGTTGCAGCAAAAGTCAATTGTTATAAATCATTCTAAACTGCAAGAGTTGTTAATTTCGTATTTTTAATAAATGAGCATCACTGAGTGTACTGGGGGTAGATATGGTAATCTTGTTTCATGAAAGTGTAAGATATGTAAAAAAGGCTGAGAACCACTGCCACAGGGGATGCAAGCAAAATTTCTGCCAAATTTTCTACGTAAAGACTTTTTGTAACCGAATGAAGAAGGGTAAATTCAAATGGTAGTTAATAAACCTGGAATCCTTGCAACTGATTCATAGAATTATTAAGACGATGAAATGCAGTTTTCAATCACCAAAATGCCAGAGATTTGAAGAGCGGATAAGCGTTCACGGTATTNAGAGCCAGCGGGGCTTNAATTGAAGACGTTTACCATCAAGATAGTTAATGTGCGATTCACAACTCCAACTACTCAAAGTTTAACAACGCTCCCCGAACTTCTACCGATATATGACGACTGCCACATTTGCTCTTTATTTTTCACCAAGACCTGTGCTGAATGCAATTCATTTCTGAAATTTGAAATTTCATAANCCTCATTTTAGATGCATGCCATTTCTGTNAATCATTTTCGTTTTTGCTGCCACTTNTCTGNGAACCATTTTTGCAATGANTACTGCTAAGAGAACCTTTAGCGAAGACGTTTTCCCAGTGAGGATGGCTCATGACTGGAAATATCTCTTTTAAAACAATTCAATGCTTTAGTCAAGACAAATGCTAAATTGTGTGTCAAATAATACTCCTTCCAGGAATACACCCGAAAAGACTGCGGTAAAAAGTAATTCCACTCTGTTGTAGTATGGTCAATATTTAATCGCTCAATGCCAGCGATATGTTTTTCATATATGAATTTGTTTCAGAACAATCGAGATGTCCTGCTGCCATTTCATCCGCGTCTGTTGAGATAGTTCAGATAGCATACAATGAGCTAACAGCGTCCATGTTAGATACGTGCGAAGTTGCTTCTTTTCAGAGAAGACATACCCATTTTCGATGACGTTCCCGCGAAATCTCTTCACCAAACTTTTTGGTGTTGTTGGTGGGAATGGAATTTTCAGTCATTGCTACATTTCTTATGCTTGAGACGTTGGCTGAGTGTGCGTCCTTGAATAGCTGATCCCACTGGATTAACCAAATGTCTTTCAAGATGAAACACGTCACAGCAAAATGGAATTTTCTTGAAACACGTCACAGCAAATGGAATTTTGTATTGAGATATTAAGATTAAATTTTCCAATGTTATTTTGTCAGGCCTTTCTAATGTTGGTATCGCAACGCATTTTTCAAGCGGTGAGAAATGGGTAAGAGAGTGACACAAGTAGTGGACAACCCAAGAATGAGTCGCTGCACCCACAATCATGGCGATGAAAATGTGGTTTTTGACTCTCAAACCGTTGGTAATCTTAAGAACGGTTGGTGGTCGTTCTCCAGGAAAACTGTTGTTAAATGCAACTCATTGTGTAATTCTGAAATTTCCTATACTTCATTCTCCGCTGTCATGCCTGTTATGATTTTTGCTGCCACCTCGCTGTGAAACTTTCCTACACGGCTTTTTACTTATAGCGAACATGCAGCCAAAGAAAGTTCCTCAGTGCAGATGGAAACTTTTCTACGAGATATTCTGTGACCAGATCAACTTCATGGCGTGATCGAGATTGTTGCTGAAACGAACTTCAACGAACTACTCCGGACGTCCCGGAACAGTTTGGAAGCAAAGTCAATTCCAACCTGTTCTAGCACGATCCGTATCGAGTTGTTCTCTGTCAACAATATCTTTTTTCACGTGCAGTCAACATTTTGAAATTGGCCGCTCTGGTTTCATTAATGTTTGGGAAGATACTGTAGTTCTGTTAGGTTTGCAAACAGTGAGTTGAAAAGGCCCGCGTTAGATACGTGCAATGATGTTTCTTCTAATCAAAGACGTTTTCGTTTCTTTAACATTTCCAACGAAGTTTTGCCTAACCACTTAGCTGTTGTTGGGGATGGAACATCCAGTCTTTGCTACGTTACTGAAGCTAATAGCATTGATTGCGTGTTCACTCCAGAACAGCTGTTCAGACATCCTTGAACAACTGCTGAAAAGTACACAAAGCATGAAGCTTCATGCTTTGTGCAGATCCTTGTGCACGGAATACTCAGCTCATGTTACCATTCCTTTCAGCTACGTGTGTCTGAGTATTACTTCGCACCAACAGCTCTTTCGTCCTAGCATGTCTCAGTCAAATGCCGGAAGAAGTAATTATGAGGTAGTGCGTTACACAACTTCACGTACATGAGCGCATTCTTGTTTCGAATTGTTTTGGAAAAGAATGACGTGTCTTTTTTTTAGTTTCCATTATTTGTTACCATAGCCTTCGGTTTTGTTTTGCATTACCCTGCCATTTTTTATTTCACCTGGTATTCCTGTCAACGTCAAAGTCGTTCTACATTCGTTCTATTATACATCGGCACTTTTTAGCAATTGCATGACATTTTCCGTAATGAACGACTGCTGCATACTGTGCTGAAATCTGAGCATTGTTAGTAACCTTACCAGTTAACCAGTAGTAACATGATTCAGTGTTTCCTCTTGGCTCGTTCTACAGATTTATTCGGCTATCTGGTAACATGCCAACAACCACCTATGAAATGCAAAAAAATATCGCTTGTTGGTTGATCTTTCTCAAATACATAAAAAATGAAGGATTTGTAAAATTTTAATGAACTTCTTTTCACAGGAATCTTCAAAGGCAAATAGTTTTCGATAATTTCATCTTTATGCACACAACGTTGATGATTCACTTTGCATCCAGACGTGTATTGAACACTGCAGTCTGTTTTTAAAGATACTAGTCCTGACAAGTGAAGCGTATGCTACATTAGTAAACATGGGCCAATGTCATGGGGGAAGTAAGCAAAATTTCCGCCACATTTTCTCTCTCAAGCTTTTATGCAACTGGCGAAAGAAGGGCAAATTAGAAAGATTAAATGGTAGTTATGTTGAAAGTGGATAGCTTGCAACTAGTTCGTAGCATTCTTAAAGCGATGAAATGTAGTTTTAAGTCATTAAAACGCCAATGTTTTGGGTGAGGTTTGTGTAGCGGATGAGTGTTCACGTTTTTCAGAACATTTGGGGCTTCAACCGAGGACGTTTACGTACAAGATAGTTAAAGTACGAATCACGACTCCAATTACTTAAGCCAACGCAACACTCCCCGAACTTCTACGGATATGTTGCACAACTAGCAAACAGAATAAAGACTAATAAGTCTTCGCTCAACTGTTGTAAAAGTCGCCATTTTCCCTGATGAAAGCCTGCTGTTAGTTGGCTGAAACGTTGGTGTCGTTTTTATTTCTACGGATATGTTACGACTGTCACAATTGCTCGTTGTTCTTCACCAAGACCTTTGCCGAATGCAATTCATTTCTGAAATTTGAGATTTTATAAACCACATTTTAGATGCATGCCATTCCTGTGAATTGTTTTCGTTTTTGCTGTCACTTCGCTGTGAAACTTTGCCAGTCTCCACACTGCTAAGCGAACGTCCAGGCAAAGGTTTCCCAGTGACATGTCTGGAGGATTTCTTTGATTAGATTAATTCAATGCTTTAGCCAAGATACACGCTAAATTGTGTGTCAAATACTACTCCTTCCAGGAATATACCCGAAAAGACTATGGAAACAAGTAATTCCACTCTGTTGCATTATGACCAATATCGAATCGCTCAATGTCCATGTTAGATACGTGCGAAGTTGCTTCTTTTCAGAGAAGACATATCCATTTTTCGATGCCATTCCCGCGAAATCTCTTCACCAAACTTTTTGGTGTTGTTGGTGGGAATGGAATTTTCAGTCTTTGCTACATTTCTTATGCTTGAGACGTTGGCTGAGTGTGCGTCCCTGAACAACTGATCCCACTGGCTTAACCAAATGTCTTTCAAGATAGATCGTTTCTTCACTGCTTTATGGAGTTCTTAGCTCTTGAAACACTTCGGATGAACTGTTCTTTCGGCCTAGCGCTTGTTACGACAGTGAAGCAGCAATGTGTATGTGCGTTTCTGTTTATGGAATGATTTGTTCGTTATTGTTTTTCCTGATAGACGACTTTCCGTAATTGGCAGATACTGGAGACGTTGCATATATTAGCGATTAACGTTGGTTTGATCTGAAAATATATTCAGCTAGAACGAAACTTGCTCCAAACGATGACCAACAAATCGCTGCAAAATGTTGTTAGTGGGTGGTTCGTTTTCCATTTATGAAATCTTGACAATATAGTGGAACCCAAAATAAATTCAAATCACTTATAAAAAGGTATGAACTTCTGATTTGAAATTCCTCAAGCTAACCACCCAGAAAAATAAATTACGAAATGCTCAAACAAATTCTTATATCTCACACTTGTGCGATGACTTATTTGCAAATGTGTACAACACTGTACAAAATATTTTCAAATGCACTGTAAGCAACTTTTGCAGCGTCTGCTACGTCACAGAATGGAGTTTTATATTGAGATATGAAAATGTAATTTTTGACTCGCAAATCGTTGGTGATCTCGAGAACTGTTGTTGGTCGTTCTCCAGCAAAACTGTTGTGAGATGCAACTATTGTGTAATTCTGAAATTTCGTATACTTCATTCTCCGCTGTAATGCACGTTATCATTTATGCTGCCACCTCGTTGTGAAACTTTCCTACACTGCTTTTTGCTCATAGCGAACATCCAGTTAAAGAAAGTTTCTCAGTGCGGATGAAACTTTTCTACGAGATATTCGGTGACTAGATCAACTTCATGGCGTGATCGAGATTGTTGTGGAAACGAACTTCAACGAACTACGCCTTCCGGACGTACCAGAACAGTCTGTGAAAAACAGTCAGTTCCAACCTGTCCTGGTACGATCCTTAACGAGTTGTTCACTGTCAACAATACAGGGTGACACAAAAAAACGGTCGTCACTTAAACTTGAATAACTTTTGAAATAATTAATCAATTCTTTTTATTTTCCAGATTTACCAAGTAGAATCGATGTTCTAAGAGTCTGACAAATTTGACCTTCGAGATGCCATGGACTACTGAGCAAAAGATATTTATAGTTGAGGCATCTCAATTGCAATTCAAAGAACGGTTCGGATGTCGTGAATTTCCTGTCCACTCAATGATCTACAGATGGGTCAACAAGTTCAGAAGCCATGGGACTGTGCATAACCTCAATCGTAAATACTCTAACAGACGATC
>JGI24159J19872_10006805_pt1 | contig 14951 bp, 5 predicted proteins | sample Ectturendosymbi4_FD_19872 | JGI IMG/M metagenome (IMG submission 19872) | reverse complement strand
ATTTCATAATATTGCATGTTGTTCGATTATCCGAACAATTCACTTATCCGAACCACCCCTGGTTTTAATTAGTTCGGATAATCGGAGTTCTACTGTATTATACTTTTGGCCCATTTACAATGTTCCTTGAAATTTGCATACAAATGCATTCCTTGGCATTTGCTTTAAGTTGACAAATTAACAAGCAAGAAGTATGCGAAAACAATTAATCCCCTTTGCGCAGGTAACAAAGTTTTTGTAAAATATCAAGCTCAAGGGTTTTTTTAACCCCAACCCCCCCTTGCATACGCCCTTGCATTGCAAGCACATCAGCTGTACTATCTCGCTTCAAAAACGTCATTTGCCGATACCATAACGTCATACAGAAAAACATCAGTTCTATTGAAACTGAGCAGATTTACCTTTGCAGAGTTCTTCACTTCACCCGACAAAATTTAATGTTGATGAACCCACCTAATGACTAGGCTACAACTTGTGGCACTTGTTTATTGAAAGTATTCCACTGAACATTAAACAATAGAATGAGACGTGCCAAGAAATATTCATCGACAGTGCCGATCGGTGTTACGCAGCGGTGTAGTGCTAAAAAAGAAGTGTGGCAACGCATCCAAAAAACTATCCATATTCAAATAAAAGAAGTGTGGTGACGTGAAAAAAGAAGTGTAAGAACGCAGCCAAAAACTAGACATTTTCGGTAGTCTAATTACACAATTATGCTATGGTGCTACGCAAGAGATAGCTGTAGTTTGCCTTTTATTAATTTATGCCAGGGGTGGGCAAAAACGGGCCGGAAGGTCATTTTGTGCGGTCCGCAGCGCAGCCACACATACACAGATAGTACACATGTTGAGTCTATGTGAAAGTAATTTTACCGATTAGATTAAAATTCTCGAGAATTTATTCCACACGTTCAACTCGAAACCGCACTTTTACTCAACCGAAAGTGACTGTTGTGTAATATATACGACCCCCTCCACCCGGTAAAATATAATGTAATATTTGCGGCCTCCGGTAGTAGTAAAGCTTTCAATGTGGCCCTCCAAACAAAATGTTTGGCCATCCCTTGTTTATGCGATGTCTGGAGCTGCACACAGGAAATCTGAGTAAAAACACACATCTTCAAGTGAGGTTGCTTTGAAAAAAGTGTAGGAACGCGTTCTACCCCTGGTGTTAGGTGATGTAATAATGTACCGTTAACGCTGCTAAGGATCGAATGATAGGAGAAAAAGATTGAGCTTACTTTGACTAATTAGCGTGATTTCCAGCAGGGTCTTTTATCAGATTTTGAGTGAGCAGGGGCAATATAAGCATCGAACTGCCGGATCAATAATGTTTGCTAGTCGGCGATCGAATGTCATCTCCGTCTTTTGCTCAAAGAACATTTGACTGGAGTGGGGGACATTGGCTTTGGGTGGAGAGGAAGGTGTAGGGAATGGGATAATTGCCCTCCAAGTAAGTATGCTAAAAAGTCCTGATTTCAAGACCAGCATAGGGGAACTTCACCACAGTGAATTTTATTTTGAGCAAACGTTTTATCAATTTGCTCACTCAGCAGCCACATTTCTTAGTTTTTCTTGCTAGACTAACAGTCTAGGGTTTATAAGCACAAAAACTGTAAAGAGTTAAACCTACTTTCAAAAAATTATATTTTTAATCAAAAACTTGTCGTCCCCCAGAAGGTGCCGCCCGGGTCCCGGAGGTCCCAGGGCCCCCCTTTGCTACCCCACTGGGAGCAACCTTCTTTCACTGCGACAGAAACGTCGAACTGGTGGTACCTCAGACAACAAGTACACATTAACAAAGGTTTTATTCCTTCAGCAACACTAATTAGATTATAAACAGACAAAGCAATTCCTGGCTTGGAGCTGCACATCTCAACACTATAGCACCGACCACTGTTAATGACTAAAAACTAAATGACTTTGTCAATGGTACAAAAGATTCCTGTAGATGAGGGTGTCATCTCGTGTTCTGTGTTTGAGTCCCTAGGTTTCCCAGATTCACGCCAAAATATTACTATTTGGGCAACCACATTTAACCAGCGACTCATCTGTGCTCCTGTTCAAGCAGACGTGTTTGTTTTTGTCAAAACACACACTTTTCTAAACAGACATTACCAGCTCTAGTTGTTCTCATCTTTCTTACCTCCTGCGTGCGTGTTCATGTACATTGTACATGTTTTTCGTTCGTCAATATTGAGTTGTACGTAATTTTTTGTTGTTCCTTTTTCTTTCTCTTCGTTTTTATTTTTTCTTATTTAGATATAATTTTGGAGCGCACATTTATCGAAATTAGCCGATGATAATTTCAAGACCTATTCAAAAATAAGCAAACAAAAAAACGTTAAAAAATAAACCTTCGCTTCTGATCCGTAGTTCACAACTGCTTGGCAGACGATGCTTCACCCTCGGCATCTTCACAAAGCGGGCAATCTTCCTCCTGGAAGTTGCATCGATCTCGCTCAAGGTGTCGATGCTGATTTTGCTGTTTCATCACAATTTGTCGGTTTAGCATCACGCTGTTTCATCGCGGTAGTTCATCAAGGTGCTTTTGTTTAAAACTTCGTGATAAAAATTGCTAGGAGCGACGTGTTTTTGTAGGACTGAGAAATAATCTTCTAGCAGTGGTTATACGTTCTTACCATGAACCAAGATAATTTTTTCGCTGGAGTGTCTCTTGTGCAGTTTTTTGATATTTTGAGTTGACTTCAGCTCGTAATTGTGGCCACTTGCCTAGAGTAAAGCTTCGTCTTATGTCTCTTTGTTTCTTCCAAACTCTTATTTACTGTGTATGAGCCCGGAAGTTTGATCGTTAATTTTTATATTGGCAGATTTTTGACCGTCATTGGTGGGTGGTTTCGGTTGACTGTGATACAGGGTAACGCATTGCCGTGTTTTCTGAATACTTAATGTACAGCAGCTAAAGCTAACTGTGATGTAGCAACTAACATTATTTCAAAAATTAGCAGTAGCGACCCAAAAACTGTAAACATTACTGCAAATTTTAAGCTATTATCAACAAATTGTAGGCTTTCAATTGCATTGTAATGTGTAAGGCCTTCCCTACCACACGCAACGCGCTAGACTTTAAACATGCATCGCAGTAACAAGGAAAACACAAATACATGAAAGAACACGAGGATATATATGTGGCGATAGTAGAAAAATATACGCTCAATAGCGCACATACATTTTTATGATGAAACACAAGCATATAGGACACACGCATGAATGACGTCATCATGATCATTACAATGTAATCCGGCGATGACTTCGACCTTTCGACGTACACCGATTTATAAAATGCTTGAGGGAGTGGGAGGCTGCGAAGGACCAGGGTCATTCAGACTGCAGACCTCCCAAGGACGAAGCTATGCTTATATGTAAAGGGAACAGTCTATAACAGTTAGTAAAAGTCTTTTGCTCTGGGTATAAAGTTTGATGCGCGCAATGCGGTTATATGATTTATTCATGCAAGATGGGTTGTAGGCAAAATAGCCACCACAAAAAAATGGTTTAACGTTGTCACACTGAACATTTGCTGTTTTCACATATTTAAAAAGGCTTCACAGTAACAAACAAATAGTTCTCAAAGATAACATGGCTGTTCGAAAAATGTTTAGTTAGTCAAACAATTTGTTTTAATACTTGAGAAAGGTAGAAAATCACGGGTGGGCAGAATCTTCAGCTTTTATGACGTACCTATCACTTTAGTCACCTGTGAAGTACGGGATGCGGAATGAATTTTATAATTGGAAGGTCCGGGGTCAAAACCTAGGCGTGCTACCTTCGTTGTGCTTGATTGATTATATGACGTCATCGGTTGATCATTCAACCTCGAACAGAGGAAAAGACCTTTTTGTTATAATGAGATGGAAATGCGACCAACACTCGCTGTAATTTTATTGCAAAACTTCCTATTTTTGTCATTACCACAAGCTCCTATAGATATATGGTGCTATACAGCAAACCTGCTGTGGAAAATTTCAGTTTGCGTGAACATAGATTGGTATCAATTTTCAAGTAACGCCGGCTTCACAAATCAAAAAACGTTCTCGTCATGTCCGTTCGTAAGATTTTGTATCCTTTGGTTATGGGCGCCAGCCTCTTGTGCCAGTAACATGCATTTGTTGTTACGGAACATTTTAAAGTTTTACTGCGCACGCGACCATCCCGAGATTCTTAGCTGCAAACAAACTGTTCATTATTTTGTCACACAGACAGTGGCGTAACTAAAGGTTTGAGCCAGGGGGGGAAAAGCTTCGTTGATGGGGGCCCACTGGTCACCGTAGGGGGGCCCACTAGCCAAAACTCAGAAAAAGGTTAAGAAATGATAGTGAATCTCTGGATGTCGTAGATGTCCATACAAGATGAAATAAAGAAAACACCCCGAAAAACGCTAAAAAAAACAAATTAAAGAATATTAAATATCAAAATGTCAACTTAAGGGGGACCAGTTTTTACATTTAGCTTGCCAGGGGGGCGGCTCTCCCCCTTGCCTCCCTGTCACTTACGCCACTGCACACAGATATTTATCAGGATAAGCTTGCCGTATCCACAAGGTCAGAAACTCACCAAATTTTGAAGATGGTGTACTTTATGACGAAAAAGTTAAAATGTAGTAAAACAGTTGATGAAAAAAATAGTGTGTGGGTCCGGACCCCCACCACCCTTGGTTCACCGATCATACTGTAAGGTAAGATTTATTAATGCATTTTTGTGACTCAAACCACAAAATAACATAAATGCAATAAAAAGAACAAACAACAAAAGACCATAGGGTGGGAAAATTAATTGCATGCTAATAAAGAATAAAATGAGAAAACAAACGAGGTCTTAGGAAATCTGCAAGTTGGTATGAACTGCATCTTTGAGACAGAAAGGGTTTGTGGAAGAACTTATGGGTCAAATACTCGGTTATCCCTATGTTTGACATAAATCAATGCTAAGTTGAAGACTTTTTAAGTGAAGAGGAGAAATTAAGCGACAAAATGCAATGAAGCGAATACCTGACAGAATTTAGTAACAAAGCATAACACCAAAGAAAAGCCAATAATACAGAGGGTGAAAAGCATGCATATGCACAGGGAGGGTGGGGTGAACTTTTGAAAGGGGAGTAAGCACTTGTAACCATATACACGTAAAGAAAATTATCAAAACATAAAGATTTTTCCTAAAGTAGTTTCACTAGTGCACTAATGTATTTGTTTTAACGTGGTGGTCCTGTTTAGCCACTATTGTTGCGTCACAGTCTCGGCGTTAAATGAAGCCCGCTTTCGCGCGAGAGTTGGTTTAAACTCAGTGAGGAGCGTTTAAAAGTGGACTGATGACTGGCCATCTCTCAGTCGCACGAAACACGCGGTACGAAGCGGAACGATCACAAGACGTGGGCAAAGGTAGAGCCGCTGCGAGGAAGCTTTTTCCCATCGCAACGAATCGGATGAACATAATATGAGCTGGAGAAGATCACCATCAAGAATTTTAACGGACAGACTTTAAGATGACGGTAATAACAAAATTTTGTCGATTTGCTGATGATGCAATGAACAAAGCACTGTAGCCTATGCGGCGTGCAGTTTCCGAGAAAAGATTTTAGTGCAGCCAATAGTCAACAGCGGATCAAACGCAAGATGAATTTCTTTATTGCCAGTAAATCTCATGTTGATGAAGCGTTTGCTGGTAAATGGGCCTCAAAATATTTTGGTTTGAAAAGCGTGATATTGCTTTTGCTTATCCTGATTACTGCCTTGCTTACCTCTATTCTAAAGACTGGTAAGAATCTTTTGATATTGTCTTAATCTCACTTTAGCACAGTGTGAAATCGACAGAAAAAACTGGTGATTATTGCGGAAAACTGCCACACTCCGAAACGTTTCTGTGAAGTTCTTCAAACAGATATAGCAAGCGGAAATATTTTAGCAAAATTAGCTGTCATGTCGGTATGTTTATGCTGTCATGTCGATGGTTGAATACCTGCTTTTGTACGAGCTACTTTTTCAATCTCGTGTTTTTTTTGCGAAAATAGGCGAAACACGGACACCCCTTGAAAAACAAGACGAAGCCCCTTCGTGGAATGACCAGCAGCCACCTGCGTCAGCGTAAGAAGAAAAGAAGGAAATCTTCAAAGCCCCGGATTGCCAAAATGCAAACATCTTTGCAATGTATCCAGAAAATTGAAACAGCACTAGAAGACCACGTGCTGGTTCTTCAACAAGACAAGATGTGTCTTCCACTGGGTAATGGTTTTGTTTTTGCTAGATATCTACCAAAAATACGCTTTACGTTTTGAAGTAAGTTGGAATTGCTTCCAGCTTGCATTACTTCTATTGCAACGACTGACCAATGCGATTCTTTGCTGACACAAAAGATAAAACCAACATTTGGCAACACTGCCAGTCTCGCTCTTGTGTATGTTAGAACAGCACACTTTTTGAATTTTTGTGTGAATCAAAATTAAGCTTAACTTTTCTACCAAAATAGGACCTTTTCGATATAATAGCCATCTGTTTGAAATTCTTGGGGTCTGTGCGACAGTGACTGACTATCAAACGTCAGTCACACAGGCTTTTTGTTCACAAACACAGCCTCTAATGAATCTACTAAGATCAATGTCGTAATGCCTACAAGAACTATCTTGATCACAAACTGAGAAAAAGCTTCCGCTTAGCTATTAGTAGCTAGAAATTGTAGCTATAGGTATGTTCAGATGTCTATCGTATTGGCGAATATATCAGTCGAACAATGTTAAATACTGGAAAATGTGAAAGCAATTTGCGCTCGTACAAACGTTTTTATATATTCGCTTGGCTCAGACACATGGCCCATTAAACAAGGGTTATTATTAAAAGAACACAAAGATGCAAAAATACTTGGAAACAGCACATCGCAAAGTAGTTGTTAGCTGATACACACAAAAAATGAGCAGACACTGAAACAACGCACCAATAACTACTGCGATCGGTCATTCTCATGCAGAAGCGTTACATAGTTGGAGAAAAATGGGGATTTGTAAAAGGCATCAAACAGTTGAAGTGAGCAGATAAAAACAGTTAGATGAAAATGCACATCATTGAACAAAAGCTTACGAACTGTTTCTTATCAAGACGATTTTTATGCTTTTGCATGCATGCTTTAATTTCGATTCACACAAAATGCAAAAGGTGTGGTCTTATCTTATAAAATTTTAAAATGCACGATTCTTACGTAGGGTTGAACTTACAGTGACGTTCGTAAATATATTGCCTAAAAATAGCGAATGGGGACCATTTTTTGATAGAAAATCAAATCAGTACTGCAGTATTTTAGATCGTACTAAGCTCGTTACGCGCTCATCTTAATAACAGCAATATTATTGTGAATATTATGCAAGGATACAAGTTGTTGTGCGTCTTTCGCAACAACAACAGATGCTGTGCATTCGTAAAAAACAACAAAACAATCGAGATGCTAAAGGCAATGTTTTGTATGGCGAGCCGGATATACGCAACAACGAGATCAGCGCAAGCTCTTGAATGCTCAAGCACCTCGGCTGATTACCGACTGTGCGAGCAAAACCGGATGGTGTTGTCAAAGCCACACGCCCTTGATTTCACCCTGCTATGAAGTCTTTGTTCTAACAAATAAGATAACCTTTGCTCAAAGTCTTTAGTCTTATGAAGCCCTAAACCTTTGAGCTTGTTTGTTTTGTTCGTGAAGCAGAATATTTTGCTTTCAATTTAATTTCAAACCTAACTAGCAAGCGTGATGTTTTTACATAAGCTTTTTCTGACAGGTCCGACCCATGCAAAAATTTAAGTTCACTTCGGTGCACAGAATGCAACAGCTGAAAATATTGTTTTTTGTTGAAAAACAATGATAAAATTATTACAACAAAGCTGGTACGCCTGCTTTTTCTGAAGTTTTTTTAAGCCACGTCGCACACGGACCTGCTATAAATCGCACTGTTATCCCTCCTTGTGGCACCTTTGATTGTCTGTAGCTATTGCAAAAAAAACGCTATATTGTGAGATATCACTGATGACGAAACATGCAAATATAATAAAAAGCAAAAAGCTTCACCAAAAACTAAAGGTGGCATAATTTATGGATAGCAAAATGTTTAACAGCACGTCATTCGGTACGGGTTTGTGCTAAACTCGGCAGTATAGTGATTACTTCATTTTTTAATTTTATTTTTTCAATGGGTGTCAATTAAAGTAGACTGATGAGTTTAAAACTCAGCTCTGGTCTCCATTAGAATCGATTCATTGTATTCTTGATCAAACACTTTTTCTGCAGCATAACGCAGTGATGTACGCAGGCCGGCGCTAATTGCACGTATGTAGACTTAAAAATTTAAACTTTTAGTTAAGCATCCCACACGTAAAGTGGTTTCTGCACCAGGTAACCCCCAAAATGTTGCCTGAAGTAAGCCGACAAAACAGCTTTCTCTGATATTTTACATGATCTGTTTAACTACGGATCGGTTTGTAAACCCTTTAGTTCAAAAACCTTTGAAGTTATTTAGCGTAGTCATGTGTGTCTGGCATATCTGTGATGCAACAGAAGTGTTTAAGCGGCCAAAAAATTATAATACTTACCTGCAGGAATAAAATATGCAAAAAAGTTGTTATAATAATTCGACCTTATTTTTAAAATTTGAGCGTTTGTGGGAAAGATTGAATCATAACAATTTTTTGTTGATTTTGTAGAACTTAAAATTGCTTTGCAAAATTTGTACAATTTTGTTATAATTTTCGCCAACTAGGCGGTATATTATTCCCTGTACCAGCGTATCCTGGCTTTGGTGCTTTGTGATAAGTTCTGAGTGGAATGTTTCAATCACATCATCGCCCAACTGTTTATATACGTAATATATTCACCCATCCGTTGAACTATCCATTTTAACAGATTTTCTGCATCCAAAAGATTTAAAATACCGCAGGTTTGGCCTTCTTTGTAAAATGAAAAGAAATCCAGTCGGTTAAAAAGTTTCACAGGCCCACAATTTTTAGTATATGAACTTGTTAAAACGTTTCATTGGTGCTTATGGACCACTGCTGGCAAAAGATGAATCAAAATAAGCATTTAGACGTTGTCATATTGAAAAGATATCTTTTCAATTTCAGTCACAACAATTCTTTTGTCGCCGTGGCATATTCAATGAGACAGTGACACGTTCTGCCAATCGCTTTAAGTCAAGCACTGTTGACTTGTCGAAAACTTTGCCTCTTAGCAGAGGCAGCATTAACTCACGAGAATTGTTGAAACAGATTAAGTGCCTGTATAAACTCGGAAGGCCTCAGTCGGCAACTCGCTGCAAAGAGCCCATTGTTAGCATGTCCGCATTCGCCGATGGTTCTAGTACGCGGATATGCGTTTAGCGTATGAATTACGGTCCATTTTTTAGTGATTTTTGACCCATTGCAGTAGTTCCGGATGCTACTGCTCTCCATATCCGGGTTACTCGTCTTGTTTATGACGCAATCTAGCACGTTAATTCACGTGACTGTGGCGGCAACAACAGGATGTCGGAAACACCCACCTACGCGGCAATTTTGCCATTGACCAATCGAGACAGTCTACTTTACCTCCACCGTCGCAATGAAATAATGTTTGTTATTTTGACCCCCTGCCAATCACCTTTGTAAGATGACATTGACCTAAGGTTAATGAATGACTTCGTTTAACCATCTCTACACATTTTGTTGGTATCGCAATACCGTTTATCGTATAAACGCATTGCGCATATGAAACCTAATGCTCAGAGCAACAGACTTCTACTTATTTTTATTAACCAACTTTTCCCTTTACACCAGAAATAGGTTAGCCGTGGGTGGGACTGCAGCCCAAATTACGGCTGGTCATTTGCCGTGACAGCGCCATCTATGCGTGTGTTTTTTGTTAACGCGCCACATATCTGAGATGTATTGTTTCATCCATGCGAATGTTTCATGTTAACTTAATGCCATGTGTGCGTGAGTTTTGCTTCGTTGTGTGCGGCTGTGAAACATTAACCTAATAAATTCTCAGAGTTGTAAAGCTTCAGTAGACATCAAGTTTAACTTTCTGAATCGTCTATCGAATTAGATGCACGGCATTACCTGGTGGAGTTTTACCCACAGTTTCAGTCGCCATGAACACCACAGTGTTTTTTGTCAGTTATGGCTGTTTTATCGACAGCTGCAACCCTAGCGAGATGCTTATTCCACATAAGTTTTTGTCGCGTGTCGAGAGGCTGAGCGCAGCAAGCCGAATACTTCATGCCAGACAAGAGTGGGTAAATTCTGGTCTGACATGGAAAACGAATGCGAGGTTTAACCACAGTCCACACAAAACCGGATTATCCGCGATCGTTTGTGTTTTCAATAACAAACTAAAATCAAAATCTGTGGAATGTTTTCAAACTGACTTTCACGAAGTTCGGGGTCGTTTTGCCGGAAAAAATACTTTTTGTAGGTAAGGACATATGTTGTCACAAAGCCATAAAAGTTTTGCCTAACTTTTCGTGAAGCGTACGCAATGATTGAGTCTATTTCAGAAACAATATGCAGAGAGAGATTGAGGTAAAAAAGTTCTTTAGATGCCACAATTTTCTGCAAACGTGTTTGTAGAACACTCTTCGCGGGATTCACTTGAAAGGAAGTGCGTACTACGTATGGTGTCAAAGTTGGAAGAACAGCTTTTTTGCAAAATAAGCAAACAAACAACTCCTTATGCTGTCAAAACTTTGAGCAGCCATAATTGCGCCAAAACGTTTTCTTCTTCAGCATTCAATATATGTTTCTGAAAATGTCTTTGAGAATCACAAACATGTTCATGGAAACCAATGTTTGAAATGGCCCAACTTACGTTTGTTTCTGTTGTCTTTCCAAATGAAAACGAGCTGTGTTCTGCGAGTGCGTCTGTCGATCGCCCCTTTTTATTGCATGAGACTTTACAAAAAACACAAAATATTCATTTCTGAGAAATAAGGCAATTGTAATCTGCAGGGTTCACTGTATAATTCCATCATACAGCTTGTGTTTAGCGATTCTACTCAAGATATTCATAAAACTGAAATATTCAAAAGAGTGATGACCTGCTACAAATTTGGGTTCCGTTCTTCATACCCTTGACCAACTTTGAGAAAACGTGACAAAAGTAGAAAAAGTAGTGTCAATGTCGCCGTAATTTTAGCATTGAAAACGTGCGGGTTATTTAGCTCCCATGGACTGGGAGTTATTCGGTAGGTTAGGTTTACAAATTGGATGCATCAAAGTTGCACATCATCGCGTCTTTGAAACATCAGTTCCTATATGCTCCGGTCACGAGTGAAAACAGTTTAAGTTTAACCTTTTTTGGAGGCAGTGCGACAACACGAAGACTAATCCCTGTTAGTATTCTTTGTGTGGTCTTTGACCCCTGTCTGAACACTTCTGCTAGGTGATTTGTTATCGATAGGCTATTTTTATTTTGTTGCCAGATCCCATGCTATGGAGTCCTTGCGATGTCGCTCACTGGCTTGCTCTGATAGCGAAGCGCCATAGTTTCAATCTGGATTACAATCTATTCATTATGAACGGTAAAGGACTCTGCTTGATGTCACTGGACGGGTTCAGGTACAATTAGAAACGACCATTTTTTACAATTAAAAAAGGCAGACAGTGGTTGCATATAAACACAAGCAGAAGTGTAAAAAGAAATTTAGTCATTTTTCTTATCCTTTTGTATTTCATCATAATCCCAAATGTAATCGGAGCTCTGCGGAAATTATCGCTACATTTATTGTATGTTTTTTTGGGATTTTCCATATTTTTTTGCCGCGCACACAGCCAATACCTTTACGAAATGATCATGAAGATTTCCAGTCCTTGGGAGGAGCTGAAACATGGCCGTAATGGCAAGTTTTTGTTTTAAGTTTCTAAAGTTTTTAACTTCATCTTCACAAATCTTGCACACTATAGATCAACCACAAAAGCTGTTATTTTCTGCACAAACTATTAGCGTAGATAAAATAGATTTTATCTGAGTTGAAGGTGTGTACGTACAGTAGTATGCGAAAGACTTCAAGGTGTGTAGGTTACTTAGGATGACAAGGTGCGTACTTGAAAAAAACTGTGCTCCCACTGATGGAAAGTCGAAACAGTGCGTTCTGATTGGAAAATTAATTAGATACCAAAAGTACAGTTTCAGGTAATAAGATAGTCTCAAGTTCAACTGCCTTGGAACATGGATTTGACGGCAAAAGACCGCTTCTAAATTTCATGAGTATTGATCCCCTCGTAAATCCACGTTTCTGCTATAGGAAACCTGCTCATGCCTGCATATATGGATCTGGACAAAAGCAGTTGTAACATTTATTTCAATCGAGAATGTAAAGTTTTGCTTAAGAATGTGCTTCCATGTCGAAAAACTGTGCACATAACTGAGGTAAGTTGCTGAGCAAGGATTTTAAGAAAAATAAGGATGAGCGCTGCGATAAACTAAGAACAAACACTATCATCAGCAAAGTACGAGCAAGGATTTTACTAATTAGGGCAGCGCCGGGTCTGAATTGTTTTGGCTTGCGGCACCCAATACAGAAGAGAAAAAATTGTGGCACCTGGTGGCGAGCTGATACTAATTTTCTATGAAGTTTGATGATATTTTGAATATGTGTCTTTAATGGCTTATTGAAAATGTATTAGCTCGCGGCCCCCCTGAATATTGTAAGTGGCACGACGGTTGGGAAGCACTGAAATGGGTTAACGTCTATCAATGGCGATGGCTTTTTTAGGTGAATGCTAAGTTGCTGCTTTGGGCGCAATATGCAGTTGTAATAAACTGGAAACGTTATTGATCCGCAGCTGCTTGCTGGATATATTTGAATGTCTTGTAAGCAATGAAACAGTTTATGTGATTATGCTGTAATAGGTCATACATTCTTTTCGTCGTTTCTGGCACTTATATCTCAAATTTTGTGTAAGCTTGGAGAAAAATTGTTCTACAACTTTTAAAAGGATTTGTTGAATTTGCTGCCAACCATCATCTGTGTTGTGTAAATAAATGTTGCGTATATGTTGTCTTTACATTGCAGCTTGCCCAATAAATTTCTTGTGGTTTGTTTACACTACTGATTTTACTACGGTTTACACTACTGAATTTGTGTTGTTCATACGTTTCTTTAATATTACTTTTAAGATTTTCTTAAATACATCCGACTTCCGAACTGGGAAAGCGTTTGTTAACGCACACATGTGAACATTGCGTTGGTTTGAGTGAAAAATTAAAGTATATGACCATGCCTATTTAGACAGACAAATTAAACGTGGTTGTAGCCCTGCACAACTCAAAACAGTGAAATGACCACAACACACAAAATATTTTTTGCGGACCGCATGCCAACAATGCCACCTATAGATTTCAAGAAATTGACGAAATGCAATGAAATGAAAATTTTACGATGAACAAAATCACCACGAAACACAATTTAAATTGATTGAATGTAATGAAAAACATTATATAGTTTGTTGGCAACAAGCTCATCAGAATCTGGATCCAGGCGCGTAGCCAGTGAGGGGCAATTGCCCCCCCAATTTCGAAAGCAGCACTAACAATTTTCGGGGTAATCAACCTCTTGATGTGTAAGCCAAAGAATTGCGTCAGTGCAAATCAACCAAACTGATTAAACAAACCTATTCTACATCAATTAGTCAAACCTGATCAAAGCACTAGGCCTATGCTTTACCAGTTGCACATGTCAAACATTGTGTATAGATCAGGTGTCGGCAACCTTTCCATAGTCGGGGGCCAAAAACAAACTCTGCAAGGAATGGCGGGTCGTATTAATTTTCCACCAACAATTCCGTTCCTTTTGCAGTTTATGATATCGTTAAAAGCCAATTTATGGAATTTCAATATGATTAACGCCTGATTTTCACAGTTCATAACGAAAGTCCAAAATACGGCATAGCTTACAGTAGGCTACATTTATGACACAGTGCGGTTTCTCAAAATTAGTTCTTCATAAGTATGCAATGCAAGAACTTGCAAGGAAGGCAGATTCATAAAATGTAATACCATTAGGTAGGCCATAAAGTTACAATTTGTAACGGGGCTGCGGGCCGCATGATTTTGCTTGGCCGGCCACATACGGCCCGCGGGCCGTAAGTTGTCGACCCCCAGTTTTGAGTAAATGCTGGAAAATTCCTGCCATGGCTAACCTTTACCTGAGGTTTTAAAGCTCCGTGCGAAAGTTGGTGATAATGAGATACAAACTTGAATATACGCGCTTGCAATCACTAACCGAAAGTAAAACAAGGAGTAACGCTTTTCCCAGCTGTTTCTGCTTGCTGTGTCACAACTAATGGTGATGTAATCTTCATTTCAAGACTATTGCAAAAAATCCTCTGATAAATCTGGCAGGCTACAAATACCGTATATATTGCCCTTGACTGCAGCATCAGCCGTAGCTAGATTTTTTGTTTTTGTACAGTTTAACAACTAAATGCGTGAATATGGCGGTGATATACATTTTATATGCCTTGAAACTGAAGCCTTGGCTAAGAAGCAATTCAGTTTGAAAGTCTTTTTTATTACGCAATTAGGCAATAGACACTGTTTAGCAACAATAACATTTGTTCTAAATATTTAGTTGTGATGGCATGTAGACCTATTGTGACGGTTCAGCCACAAATATGTGGAGTCTTAACGGTTTCATCAATGATCTCCCTTTACCTTTCCGGCGGGTAAAACAACAATTTTGTTAAGTAATCAGTCCGACCTGTGCATAGTCTGAAACTTTGAAGGTGCTTCAACTTTCACCTGCTGTTAATTGCCACCCTATCCTACAGTAAATTTCAAAGCATTCAGCTGCAACGCGACGAGTCAGCAGAAAAATGTAACGAAAGTAGAAAGATGCTTTTTGTTTTGTAAGTGTTGACACTGCCATCTACTTACAGATAGCTTGCAATCTGTTTTCTCGATAAAGCGCATGTGACCGAAATGAAACTA
>JGI24159J19872_10006803_pt1 | contig 14952 bp, 8 predicted proteins | sample Ectturendosymbi4_FD_19872 | JGI IMG/M metagenome (IMG submission 19872) | reverse complement strand
TGATTGAAGCCATGTTTGACTAGCATCGAGTGTTGACTGCTAGCAAAAAGGTCAAAAAGTTCAACGCTGTATTAGGAGCCTTCTGGATCAGAGTGCAAGTTTTAATCAAGCAAAATATATTTTTAGACATGTAAATAACCCATTTCAGTTGAAATTTTTATAATTTTTCCACAGATATGAGCGCAATATTCGTGTGATTGAAGCCATCTTTCACTAGCATTGACGGTTTGGTGCTGAGTGAAGGGTGGAGAGTTTAATGCTCTGAAACAAGCTATTCGAGATCAGAGCGCAAGTTTTTATCAAGCAAAATGTATTTTTGGACATGTAAATTACCTATTTCGGTTGAAATATTAATAATATTTCGACGGATATGATCGCTAATATTAGTTCAATTCGTTCAATGTGGCCACGCTCTGGTAACGCGTTTGCGTTTCGCCGACGTCCGTATTGGAGCCGACTGGTGGCTGAGTTGTCCCAGGTTCCATCTGGCAACCCTATTGCAGATGTGCTTGCTTGTCCTTCTCCTTGTACTTAAAATGATCTCCAATCGTATGTGTTTTATAAATGAGACACAGATAAGCAAGTTCTTTCAGATATTTTCTAAAGAAGTTGTGCATTTCTTTTTCTAGTTGTAGAGATGTTTCGCCAAGGTAGGGCAGGTAAAGAAAAATTCTTCGAATGTCAGTCGTCTTCTTGCTTGTTGTTAGGAGGGTTTTTATCACGTTTGTTGAGAAATATTTTGATTTGTTTGTCTATAAACCTGTTCAGGAATCCATTGCTGAGAAAACAAGATTTAATATTTTGGAATGCTTTGTGAATTAATTGGTAAGAGCTGCAAATTTCGTAGGAACGATGTAATAAACTTTGAATTATACTCTTTTTATATTGTAATGGCGACAAGCTTTCCCATTTATTGTACTGTCCTGTATGAGTGTTTTTCCTGTAGGTAACCTAGTTGCTTCAATCCCGGTCTCAGTTTTTGTCAATAAGTCGTCCAAATATGCCAACTGTCCATCTGCTTCCACATCTTTTGAAAAGCTCACGTTTGAATGCACTTTGTTTAAATTGTAGAAGAACTGATCCATCTTCTCTTTGGAATCAAACGTACAGAAAATAGCATTTACATAACGGTAAATGATGTGAGGGGAACATCCAATCTTATTAACATTATCGAGTAACCAGTTCATAAATACATCTGCCATTAAAAGTGCAATCGGTGAGCGGTGAGTCCATAAATACATCTGCCGTTAAAGGTGCAAAGGCTCAACCAATACCAAAGTGCAATTTGTGCTCNGTGAAACAAACGCAGGTCGTTCAAGCTCTTAACGTTTAATCAACCATTTGAAATCAAAGCACAGAATCCATGTAATCCTTGAGTGTGAAGACCAAAAAACTATTCAAGCACAGGAAAAGATCCGATCACAAATTGTGAAAAAGGAAATGAGTCTTTTTGAGGCTACAAAGAAGAAGTCCAATAGCCTTGAAAAAACTGTTCCATTACAATCAGCCTAAATCAGTCGAACCGAAAAGGGCTTTTTCAGCCATGGTACCATTTGTCACAAAACTCAGAAACAGATTGAATCATGAAAGTGTGCTTTGATTATCATGCATCAGTATTATAAACATCATTGAAAAACTGTGCTTAACTTATTAATTATTCGCTAATAAATTGCGCAGGGACCAACAGTAGTAATTTTACAATGATATTTAGTTTAATCGCTAAAAATCGCATTCAGTTAAAAACCTGAAAAAAAAGGATTTTCCCGTTTTTTTTTTCTCAGCTACCCAAAACCCAGGTTTTAAAATTTTGCCCCGAATTAGAAACACTAGTTGTGACAAAGTACTTAGATGTTGCAGTGTTTGTTGAGGGCGTATCATGGCACAACGCATTCGTGCTTTACTTGGCGTTAACCAGTGTTGGACTCCGTGTCCTACTCTGCACTCTGCAGTATTGTTATACCAAGTGTAACAGGCTAGCGAAAAATATTGTTAAGCGTGTGTAGACCTAACCCTTTGGTTCTGCCTCCAACGCCATTGTAAAATGTTCTGTTTTGTCTACTTTTATCAACCTGCGTTGTCCAGACAGTGTGTGCTTGTACCATGGACTTCGTGTCTGATGGTAAAATCAAATTAAATTAAATTAAAAATTAAATTATGAATGCTTTTATCAGAGACTCTCGCAACCTGGAAAAATGGCAAACAACCCCGAAGTTGAAAACCATTGCTCTTTTAGGGTATGCAAAAGTGCTCCAGGGGGTACACAAATTTTTAAAGTGTTTTCATAATGAAGTTTCAACCTTAAAGTGCAATAGTTATAGCTACATTTCCAAGTATTCTGATCAAGACTACAGTCAAGGGATACTTGAAAGCCAAAGTATTGCACACAGGAAACAACACTTAAAAAGGTTGAGAACCACAGCATAGTTTATGTGACACAATTTTTGGTTTTCAGTAGGTTGTTGCTTTTTTGCGTTTTTCAGAGTATTTTCTGCTTCTTTAGGGTTTTGAAATATAGCCGGCTTAACCACATTTAGGGTTTTAAAATATAGCCGGCTTAACTGTCCGTAACCACATTCAATTCTCAAGTTTTTTTCTGAGTGTTGGTTAGTAAGCTACCTACAATGACCAGTGGGCTCTTTCAGCCAAGTTTTTCCCTTGGATCAAACCTCTAGTAACGCCACTGAACACACGAGGCACTGGAGCTGCTGAAAAAACCCTGATAAAGGTTTTTGATTCATAAGAACTTTTGGGAAAAAAGATTTCACACGCCAATATGATTTCAGTGACAAGCGGTCACGGTGAACTTCACGCGCCAAAGTTTTTTCACGCGTTGTCACTCCTTAAAATACCTTGTCACGCATGATATCTTGTCGACCACTGCCACGTTTTCTAGTCTGATGTGTTAGGTGTATGAAAAACATATGTTTAGTAAGTTCGAGAAGTACAGTAGTTTGTTGTAAGGTAGAGTTTCACCACAAAAAGTCATGATTTATGTGAACGGACACCTGTAAATACCACAAGATCACTAAGATTGCCAAGACAAGATCACTAACAAGATTGCTGAGACAAGATCACTAAGATTGCTAAGATCACTAAGATAAGATTGCTAAGACCACTAAGATTCCTGAGATCGCTAAGATTATTAAGTTTAATGGGTCTCGTCAAGTGTAAGTCCAACCATTCCTACTATTCTCACCATGCGCCGCTCACTGCCTCTAGGCGCACAAAGAGAATGCTCTCACAGAAAGAGCGTGTTGAAAGCGAAGGGCTCGCTTGGTGACGAGCATAGTATTGTAAAGAGAAAAACGCTCGAGTCATAGAAAGTGTGCATCGAAGCACATCAAAACGAAAGGATGCGCTCGGTTACGCGTTATTGCTCGAAAATAATGTCGGCGACGAGACCCAGACTAATCTCTGGTTTTAGCATTCTTGGTAATCTTAGTAATCTCAGCAATCTTAGCAATCTTGTACTATTTACAGGTGTCCATGTGAACTAGTTACTTATTTCACAGATAACTGGCGTCATGTCATTTGACGATATATTGATACCATATATCGGTCTAAAACCTGATTTTTGAAGTTTTTGAAAAAAGGTAAGGCGTAGAATCAAATGTATTATATTTTTAATAATGAAGCAGAAAACAATTGAAAAATTTTAGAAATATCGGTTATAATATCAGTACATCAGCTATCGGTCTATGAATGGCCGATATATAATATTGGTACATGTAGGTATCGGTATTGGCCTCAAAAAGCCATGTCTGCCGATCTCTATTTGTTGCAGTGGAGTAACTGATGGGAGGGAAGAGGGGCGATTTGACTCCCCTGATCAGCTAATGCAAAAACCAGGTCCCCACTTAGCTCAAATTTCGGTTTTAGTAATCTTTTAATTGTTTTTTACTAGGCTGTCATCTTTACGTTTTTTGAAGTATTTTCCAGCTTCGTTGATTTGGGGTTTTAGTATAGCTAGCCTGCTTACACCCGGATTCACCATCATTTTTCAAAATTTTTTTCTGAGTGTTGACTAGTAGGTCCCCTGAAGGGGACATTCTATTGGGCCTCTTTCAGCTAAGTTTCCCCTCTATCTCAAACCTCCTGTTACGCCACTGGTTTGTTGACTGCATGAACATCTCAGTAAACAATCAGTGTGTATTTTATTTTTTTCCAGTGCTTGGTCCTAGATTGGTAATTTCATTTATTACATTGATTCATATCGTATGTTGTCNGAAAATATTACATCAAACCATGTGGATGGGTTTTGTTTTTGTTCTAAATTTGTTTCCAGACAAATGTAAATGCGATTACAATCGTGATTACTTTCAATGTAATCGTAATCGATTACATTATGATTTTGTTTATTTGTAATGGTAATCGCGCAGGTGACAAGTAATCATAATTGATTACAGTTGTGATGAAATCACTCCATGTCTGATCTTGTTTCAAGCGCTATTCACAATTTGTTATTTTTAATGAAATGCACAAGACAACACTGGTAGCTTCCCTTTACCATGCAACAAGAGCAATGCAGTTTCATTCAAGCCAACAGAAATGCAGTTTACTTCAAGCTATTTCTAAGCAATAACATGCCAGTATTACCTTGCAAGTTCACAATATACTAAGGCATATAATAAGTTGTGTGAATAAGGTGGTATGAAGTGTTTTTGATGTAGCTTGTGGGTCTTTTTTTGTGCAAGCTGATAGTGAAAATATAACACCAACATTACTTCAGTTATTCTTGTTTCGTTGTGCTTGCAGCAAAAAGATAAAAAAATGAAAAAGTTGAACTATTTGGTTCAGGTTACAACTGAAGGAGTTAAATGAGATTTTGGTCAGGTTACAACTACATATGTGATTATATTTCTTGGTTTTAAGTTGGGTAGTGTCTTTTTTGCCTCATGAGATAAAAAGTATGGAGGGGTTATTGTGCATTTTGTTGAACATGATTGGTTGAATTGGTCAATTGACAAATACGACACACACAAAGAGATCATTTCCAAAGCAGTTCAGTCTACATTCCATTGTAACAAGCCTGGTCCTGCCAGAGCCACTATTTTGGCAAAAGTTTCATTTCATTGGAAGTATTTTTGAGACCATAAAAGCAGCTAACACTGGCATTCAACAATTTAACTTTATCAATATGCTTAAATGTACTTACATAAAGGTTTGTGATACATTCTTTCCTGCTTTTGTAGCATTTGGTAGCATATCAAAGCCTTTCCATTGCACAAAATCACAGTCACTGCTGTAGAATCCTGTTCCTGCATATGTGGTCCAACTCAAAACCATGCTTTCAAATAGCCACTGAACCACAGACAGTTAGGTAACTCATTCCAAGACAAGATTATTTAAAGTCAGTTTAGGACTTTAATTTTAAGCTGTTTCCAGACCAAAAACATTAGAACCAGTGGCCTAAATCACAATTTTTGGTGAAAACGTAAATCTATGTCTACCGAGAACAGGTGAACAAATTCCGCAGACATAGATTTATGTCTGGTGAGAACAAAAGTGTTATATATCTTTAAAACAAATTTTTGTGGCACAGCAAAATCTGGGGGCATTGTCCTCAAATGCCTCCTTGTGGCTATGGGCCTGACATAACCTTGAACCTAAAATTCAAGACTGTCTATTTTGCCTCATGAGGCCAAAACAATACCGTAGCTATTTTGCTATTAGGTGAATACAATGGGTTGAAGTGGTCACATGACTAGTTTGAAATGCATGGCAAGTTCAGAATGCATGACCTGCTTAGTTGACTGTGACGTCTGTAACGGCTTAGTCTGACATGCATGGATGAGTGTTGTCATGTTTTCGGTGCTGGCAAGGTGTTAGTAGCTTTTTGCTAGCATTGCATAAACTGTAGTCTAAAGCCTAACCCTAAGTTGTAAGCCCTAAACCTGAATCCTAACTGTAACACTTAAACCCTAACCAAATGTTTCTTTGTCTATCTTTCTTTGTGACATGACTACTTCATCCATTTCTGTTTTACCAAAGGCAAAATAGCTCCAGCACAGCTTTGCTTCATGAGGCAAAATAGACACTGCCAAAATTTAAACCCTACAATCATAATATCAAAACTTAAAGCTCCAACATAATGTAGAGATTACCACCAAGATCATTCTCTATAAGTTCACCCTAATAATATATAAGTGGATTTTTTAAGGTGTTTTAGGGACCCAACTTGGGGCCCTAGAATCAAAGATAATCTGGCTCCTAGAATCTTAAATTGGGTCCTTGCAGGTCCATACCAGGTACCTAACATGTTCCTTTTGAAAAACGTGATATAAGTGAAGTCTGAATGCGCTTGCCTTTGGTGGTGACTAACCCTTAAACCATGTGGCAGCTAGCTACCTAGAAGTTTACTTTGAATACGCTACCTAGACACTTCCTGTCTGCAAATAAGCTGTTTTTTTAATTTGGACATAACAACGCCTTAGTGTTTGTTGAGGGCTGGTCAGCAGCATTGGCACCACCAGCGTAGATGGTACAAATAGCTACTTTTTACCTCATTCCTTATGCTGATGGTACAAAGTGTTGATCTGCTGCTTTCTAAATCAATTCCTTTGCTGGTGTTACAAACTCCCACTTTTCAACTCGATCCCTATAGTGTTGGTAATGCAAACAGCTGCTTTTTAACTCAATCCCTATGCTGGTAGTACAAACTGTTGCTTACCAAATTAATCCATTTGCTGGTGGTAAACAGCTGTTTTTGAACTTGATGCCTGCGCAGTTGGTACAAACTGCCACTGTTCAAGTCAAGCCCTCTTCCCTGCACTGGCAATACAAACTGGCGGTGCAAACAGCTGCTTTTCAAGTCAATCCTTACACTGGTGGTACATCCCTATGCTGGTGGTACCGAGACTGTTGACCCTTACTCTGTTTGGGTGATTATGCAATTAATTATTTGTCATTTTACTGTAATATTTTATAGTGGGCCTCCAAAATTTGTCTGTAAAACTGAGTAAGGTTTGAAAAGCACTGGTGAAGAAAACAATGTGTTGTTGGCCTTAATCTATTTGATTATTTTTTTCAGGGGATTTTTTTAAATGTAGTTGAGTTTGTTGTCATGCATGCCATCTCTAGCAGAATTAAGAATGGATGCACAAACCTAGAAGAATATTTGTTGAAAGTAAAAAATGTTATTTATGACAGTGTTTATGCCATAAAAGCCAGGTTTTCACCTTTGCCGGTTGCTCATGCTGACGATGCTAGCAATGGATCTTCCAGTGCTGAAAACAATTTGTGTTCAACTTGCTCATACCATGCTGGTGGACACAGAATCTGTAGAACTTGCATGCCATGTGTGTGCTGTGGCACATGTCAAGCCTGCACTGGTGGCTTGCATTCAGCTTTTGATTTCACTGGAAAAATTGTTAGTGGTGCGCTGAATTTTTTTTGCTACCCATTTCTGCCATGTCTGCTTGTGTTACTTCCATCTGGATGCAGAGATGCTGTTCATCCAGATAACTCAACGTCTTGCTGTTATGGTGGCACAACTTGTTTGCATATGCAAAGCACAGAGAAGCAAACTTGTGGTAAAGTGTGTTGTTCCCAACAATGCTGTGCCATATGGATATCTGTAGTTGTGATTATACTCTTTCTTTCTCTGTGGGGCCTAATGCAAGATTCAACATTCATCATTCAATTGTTGCTCTTTTTGGATGATTTGCCTCCAATGATACTGCTATTAATCTTCATTCTGCTTTTCACTATTGTTTCTTTTCCCATGGCCTGGGGCTATGTCATTTTGAATTTAGCAGCAGGATACTTGTATGGGTTTGTACCCTCTATACCTGTGGTTATAATTTCTGTTACAATTGGTATCACTGTTGCTCATATTCTATGTAAACATTATTTTTCAAATTGGTTGTTGGGAGTACTCAAAAATCGTTCTAACTTCAACCAGATGGAAGCTATAATTCATGTGATAGACAGTGCCTCAGGATTGAAGGTCATTGCTCTCACAAGGCTAACACCAATCCCATTCGGTTTTCAAAATGGCTTGTTTGCAGTAAGTGGAGTTTTTCACTTTTAGGTATTTGTGTTTTGTTTGACTGGGTTGGTTGTAAACTTTTGTTTTTCATTGGTAATAGGTAACATACATGAAGAATCAAACAGAATTTGTTGTAAACAATGTGTGTATTATGTGAGTTGAGTTATGATTACCAAATTTTTTAAATTACTAATATAATTATTTATGGTAAGTGGGAGAGAAAAGTTAGTAGAAGTCAAGAGCAATAATAGGTAGACACATAGTCCCTGTAGCAGTGGACAACATTTTTGTTCATAAAATGTTACAGTATGTGTTTTGGAAGCTGGTGATGTCAGCTTTTGTGGTGCCACTATACTCTGTAGTTGCGTCTGGTAGTATTGTTTGAAGCTAGACATCTGCTTTGAATAGTTAGATATTTTCTTTGAACAGTTAGACATTTTCTTTGAACAAGAGTGTGCAATTTGCTATTACTTTTTATGTGTGTTTTACATGTGTGCACTACTAATCAACAAGTTTACATACGTAACATATTAAGGTGAAAGTGGTGTGGCTAGCCAGACTGATGAGTATGCTGGTAAATTCTGTTTCATTTTTATTTCATCGTAACTTTACTCCAAATTAAAACATAAAATCGTGTTGCTTAATGTTGGCCCAAAATAACATAGGATGCAGGAAGTAGCAGAAAACACATGCATGTTCACTTCCTTAAAATTTGAGGAAATTGTTAAAAATGGGTTAAATTAAATTTACTAGCAAATTTTTTTGAAATTTTGAAAAAGTGTAAATAGTTGGCCAAATGTGTGTTAGTATCCTTTGATTTTAGCTGTTTGGAAATTGTCTGTATGGCTGTGTGCTGTCTGTTGCAAAATTTAACATTTATGAGTGTACAATCGTAATTTGTTGAAAATTACCAATGAATAATTAGGTACAGGTTTGTGATACTTTCACAGTATTCTGAAGTTGCAATGTCAAGAACCTTAACAAGATTCCTTTTTGAAATGTTGCCACATGTGCACATACCAACGCCTGGAACTGACAGTGATTTGACATGGTTGCATGTCAAGTCATGAAAAAACTGAAGGGAAGCTTGTTAACTGTAGAATATTATACAGTTTGTGATGAAATTTATAAAAACTTGTTACTATCCTTATTCTGTTAAAATCTAGTGATGTTTTGCAGATTTCGAATGTGAACCTCAAGAAATATCTTCTCTATTCAAATTTTGGACTATTTCCTACTCAAGTCTTGAATTGCTACTTGGGTTCAACTGTGCGTTCAATGCAAGAGATCATTCTTAATGACTCTTCTAGCTTGCTTTTACTTTTTCAGGTCAGTTTTTATGCTAACGTTTTTTTGCAACTCTGAAAAACACCAGTATTAAAATACACATCCATCCTCAGACAGAACAATTGATTGAGTATATAATAAAAGTGTTCTCATTGTATGTAGTGTATTTCAAGCTTAAAAATAAATGTAATTCTTTTGTAGCATGAGTCTCATTACTGCTTGCTTGTGTGATTGACATCGATATGGCATTGCCTTGTGGCAAGAGTGGTGGGCTTGTGCATGTAGACCAACATGCCAATTCCACAGAGAACTTCACATAAACCATGCTTTTATTTGACAGATTGCAGTTGGAATCTGCCTCATGACGTTTGTTTTGAGACGAGCAAGAAAAGAGCTAGCTGCTGCCTTGCAAGCATCTGAGGTGAATAACTTATGTTTTTTAATTTCACCAAAAATGTAACCAAACTTTTCATTCTTAAGGCAGTGCTGTTTTGGTTTCACTGTTAAATGAAGACTAAGATCAGTTTTTTTAAGTTGTTTTTTGTGTACTTGTGGTGCTAGCTTCGAAAATAAGCAGAAAAGCCTGTGTTGCCTCAGATGTCATGGAGTGTTTGCTGTGTTTTTTTACACTAGCCTGTCAGACATTTGAATTATCATATGATGCATTTTTGGTTGTGATAAGGTAATACTAGCCGAACACCTGTTGAAGTAGGTAATTACAAATCGGTTGTAGTTTTTTGCATATGTGAAATTTGAGCTTCAACTCTTTTGACAAAAGGAAAAGAGGTTGTTTAGTTGGTGAAAATACGAGCTTTTTTGCTGTGTTTCGTCTAAAACAGTGAAAGTAATAGGTTGGAACCCAACCAAACGTAAACGTTATCTATTATCTAGCTCAGTGATTCTCAATATGGGACATGGGACGCATACTCACAACTTGAGAATGAGCCTCAATGACGAATTTTTAAGTGACCGGCAGAGATGTTCAGTTTCGTTGCTTGCTGTTTGTACTCCTTTTGGGAGTGTCACGAGTGGCCTGCGTCGCCCTGCGGTGGACTTGCTCCGTGGGTCACGCAGCTATTTTCGTAGCGAATGCAGCACTGATGGCGAGTCAATGACAGCACGGCGCGTGAACCGTTTGCTTGTACCTAACCACCTACCCATCAACGCCGAGAACGAAGCTGGACAGGCCGCAATTACGGTTTTTCAAATCTTCGGTATGACCCGACTGGGAATCGAACCCTGCCTACCAGCTTTGATGGCGCATGNTCAACCAATTGTACCACTTATCCAGTAGGCTGTGTTCAATAAAAATGTCTCCAGGAAAAAGCTCACAATTTTGGCGAAAAAAAAAGTCATATGAAGAATTTCAGGGAGTAGACGATTACGAGTTTGGAGATGATTATGTGAGGCATTGCAAAAAAAGTTACAAAACACAATCTAGTCGGTCTTACACATTGGAATCTTGTTTTTTTTCGCTGAGACACTTCGGTCATTTGTCTCTCAGTTGTATCAAAACTCGCCGTAACACTATTTATTAGTCTATATTTATGACTGCATTGACTTAATTTTTTCGGTCTATGACCGAAAAAAAAAACCAGCTTGGAATTACCAAAGCGATCAATTTTAACGTGGAAATAGGCACTGAAAAGATAAGCGACGTACGTTCATTACTGATAGAACCGTACAAACATCAGTGGCCTGTGTATGGCCTGAGTTCTCATGAAAACGTGGCACTTCGCCAAATTAATCGATTTAAGAGGATTTTCCGTTCGATCGGCGCGGCCGAGATTTTCCTGTTCAAAGATAACTGGCTGTCGACATGATGCATTGTCGTCTGCCGCATGCTTTCGCGTTTGGAACTTTTGCATTACCCTTCGGATGCCGCGGGACGTGGTGTAGTGCGCCCAGCGCTCTAAACGCACTTCTTTTCCAGGATCATGTTGACGGGTCAAACGAACAAGCTTTGATCGGAGCGCAGACCGCCCAAGTCAGCCTCAGTGAAGTTAAGTGCACTCAGCCGTTGTCGAACGTAGAGCCTGCCACCGGTATCCAGTGATCAGTCAAATTTTGCTCAGCACCCTGGTGAACGGTTTCAGTGATGTGAATCGGATTGCAGTCGACATCCTCCACACGGCTATGTGATTGGTTGTGAGGATTCTTCGCACCCAGCTGGTTCTGGAACTAGGTTTTCGTTGGTGCAGGTTGAGCCAAACCAAGACGACGCTCCAAGGAAGAGTTTCTCATGATCAACGGTCACTGGTAAATGTGGCATTAAACAGAAATGTTATGATTCCAGTCTGACGAGGCCGTTAACTAAGTCTTGCTTGATCCGAATATTCTGCTTTTGTATGAGCTACAATTTTCTGTCAAGTAGATTATACATAGAAAGTTGTCTGCGGGTTTAATGCACGGACTGCACAGTGCACAGTGCACACACTTTACAGACTGGGGATGAACTTTTTGTTAACCGTAACCACGTCACGTTGCCAACTCGACACAGTCCAAGATGCATCACAGGGTACCGGAAATTGCGTTGCACTTCTAATTCTTCGAACTCTTGCATCACGCACACATTGAATGACCAGCGCTGCGAAATAACGTAGAGTGCAATAAATGTACGCCAGCGCTGTGCCGTCGGCTTGCTTGGTGGTCGATAGAAATCGGTGGTATTTTATTAAAACTTATATGACGTTTGTCCGTTGCCTGCTTAAAGTATTTTCGCCAAGTAAGCAGTGTTTGCAATTAACCATTTCACTTCAAATCGGCACAGGCATGACGGTCCCGCAACCATGCACACTTGTTTCGGAATTACTTTTTCACTCACGTTGATACAAGAGAAAGTGGAGTCTTCTAAATGGGTTGTGTTGTAGTCGCGTCCATCTTATCTTTATTAATGCAATTCCTCATCTCCATGAGCAGGGGCGTAACGAGGTTAGATGGCGCCCGGTGCAAGAATCAAGTTTGGCGCCCCCATTTTCGAACCTGAGGTCTTCCGAAAGCTAATGTACTTCATTGAAGAAAGTACTTGTGACATTGTTGTGACTTTTCGGCGCCCGGGTAACCGTGCCTCCTTTGCCCCTCTCGTTACACCCCTGTCCATGAACTAACAAGTGGTGCTGGTAACAAAAAATCTTGCGTTTTTATTCACGTTCTAATTTATTCACGTTCTTGTAGTTGTATTTAGCCGTTGTTCGTTGCGTTTCTTTTCTACCCTTACTCGTCGTATCCGATGCACGATGATCGTGCAAATCAACCCTAGTGAAGTGTCGATGTATTTTTAATTTGTTTTCGAAGATGTGCCTCGCTTTATAATACGGCGATAATGGTGCAACAGCTTTGTTGGTTGTTTTTTGTTTTATGCATGCGTCTTTATAGTTACCCTGCGCAGAAGCTGTTTGTCCTTGAACAGGTAGCGCGCCTGAAGCAATTCAATAGTGCCTTGATAGATCCTCTTCCAGCGCCTCTGGAAACCTTGGTTGGTGCAGTGAAAACCTGCACTCAGTCGGGCGAGTTCAAAACGCTGGGTCTGCCGTGCGCCACTAATCAGACGTTAAGATCGTTGCGCTTCTTTTTATATGTGTTCAGTCACAGACGTATCGTTGTGGCGTTTTGTGTGTCCACGTTTTTTCATTCCACTTTTGCGCGAACTTTTAAACACGTGCCGAACATTCATCGTAGGCGGGAAAGATCCACAAACTGGACAGCGGTGGTGAAATATGAAAAGCGCGGCGGCTTTGTTAGGACCAGCAGCCGGCAAGCATGCAACAAGTGCGAGGCCATAGATAATGATTTTTATCCCGTAAACTCTTTTCTCTTGTGACAAGTAACGTTTTAGGGTTTTTTGTTGGTTCTTGGCTATCCCGTCTTGCTAGTTGCCTTCCCGCCTCCATTGCGCCCTCCCTTCGCGATTCCTTATCTGTGATAAATGTGCTAACGTAAGTTCATCAAAATGTGATCCAGGGAAACCGTCTGCTGTTTTTGCAGGCACGCCATGTGCAAACCAGCTTGTCTTCCCTTGCTTTGGATTTCGATGCGACTACGTTTAAGAATCCCATAGAAGAGTCATAGACCCTTTTTAATTTGGTCTTCTTGCTGTCGATGACTGATGTCGCAGCTTCGCTTGAATGCTCAACTTTTTGTTTGCCATACTCTTTCGCGTGGGCCTCGCGATGGGAAGATGAGGGCCCTTGAATTTCTCGTACGCTTGGCTAGTAATGTACTAGGTATCTGCAGTTGCGTGAATCGTGTAACTTTCATTTGAGACATTGTGGATTGGACGGTGGTTCAGCTGGCTTCACTAAGAAGTTGTGTTGCTGACAGTCGACATACATTGGTTTGGCGTGCTGTGGTGGACAATAGCCGGTAGTAGATCAAGATTAGTCATGGTGGCCCCCTCGGATGGTTTTGTTAAAAAATGAAGGAACGTTTTTACATGCTTGATCAAAATGTGGAGAAATCATGTCAGTTGTTGGTATTGTTAAATGTTGCAAAAACGCGATGTTTCCAATGGATTACTCGTTAAGGTTCACGAAATATCGACATCAAAGATGTGGATTGGTTTCTTCAGACCCCTTGGCATGCGGGAAGTAAGCATGTAAGTCTGCAGTGAAGAAAACCAACCAACGGGTTGACGTTACGGTTTGTGGCATCCTTATTTGTGGCGTGTGACAATCTTCCAAAGCCCGTGCAAAATCCCTTCTCCCACTAAGTTTTTGTGGTCTCGTGTGTGGTGGGGGGCTCTGTGTGTCATGGCCAAGTAGCTTGGTTCGGGAAAACGTCCAAGTCGTTGGTTTGCCAGACTTCAAAAACAGCTGAGAGGGGAATGGGTCGCACTGTTGTCTCGACTACTGTCTGCCAGCCGCTGCACAAGTCGAGCATTGTTCTGCCAGGCATCCTGGTATTCAGCGTCAACCGTATTTGTCAATTGGCGTGAAGCACCCTCGGTGCAATACATGGGTATATTTAATGGGCGGATATTATGCTTCCGGATAGAAGCCAGCCTTCCACTACCTCGGATTTTGTGGTTTTCGACTCTATATAGTTTGGGGGTCATTCATACGTTTTGAAATTGGTGAAACATGCAATAAGTCGCATCCATGAATCCTGACTTTGCTTTTTACAAACGGGCCTATGTCGTCAACAGTTCATCAAGACCGGGCGAAATTAAATGCAATCCAAAGATTCCACACAAAAAAGAATCATTTTGGGGTTCTGAAATGTTGGGGTATATTGTTTAGTTTACTGAGACGCTGATCCCAGACACGTGTTTTAAAATCAAATGTGGTTTAGTTTGGTGCTTTGCCTCGTCTCTCAGTTCGTTCTTTACTAAAAACCTTTGATTTTTCGCTGTTATCGTTACAACATTGTGGCGATTTTTCGATTTTGCCTAAACCAGTATTCGTTCCTTCGCAACTGAAAGAGAGCATTTTTTATTATCAGAAGCATCTAAAAGTAATTGCGACTTAGGCAGTTTCCTGAAGACGTATGCATCGTCAATGAATTTCGTTTGCGATTTCGCAAACCGAGAAATCCAAACCTGTGATTTAGATTATAGCACTATGTTCAAAATTTACCACGGGTTACGGTACAAAAAGTTTTGATACGTACGTTCCGTTTTATGCGATTACGGCCCGTGTCACAGCTAATCAACAATCCACGAACATTGCTGTTCAGTG
>JGI24159J19872_10006801_pt1 | contig 14953 bp, 14 predicted proteins | sample Ectturendosymbi4_FD_19872 | JGI IMG/M metagenome (IMG submission 19872) | reverse complement strand
TGTCTTTGCAGCATTTTCAAAATCCGCTGGCAAGACAAGATCCCCGACCCTGAGATGTTAAAGAGGACGGAACTCCCTAGCGTTATCACCACCATGCCCAAGGCACGGACACAATGGGTGGGTCACGTCCTTTGAATGTCTGCTTGACTGGAGTTTTGCAATGGGAGCTTTGCTTTATAGTTATGTTGCAACCTCTGGGATGACATTACCTTGAATGTGCGATTCACCACAAACGGAATGTGCGCGAGGAATAATCCATTTATACGTGGCGTGAACGAGCAGTAATAGAGTGATCTAGCCGGGTGATTTCTATTGTTGCTTGCTGCCACATTGTGAAGCTTTGCCCACTTGCCGCTCGGACTTTCCGATCGCAACAGTTTCCGATCGCAATCAGAGAGTTAATCTCTGATTAATTCATTTAATTGATGCAATGACAGTTTATTTGCCAGTATGATGCTACTGCACATGCACAAGAGCTAGGTTCACTGTTCTGATGTCATGCAATGATGAGATTGCAGTTTGCTCATGTCTGCTCCTTTGCCTGCAGAGGGGGTTGTGAAACTTGCTAATGTGCTAGTGTAAGTGTTGGTCTTTATTGCGTAACAATAATATGGCAACAAATCTTGAAACGTTCACTTCAACTTCCGGTAGTAAGCATTTTTCTGCATGTGATCAGGGCCTGCAATGTGGGATTTTCCACTCAAATCTGCTATTTTTAGTGGACCTCCAGGGGTGTCTAGGTTTAATTATGAAAAATCACATTATATTTGTGTTTTTGAAGTGATAACTTCATCAGCAACTTCATTGTGTTCAATAATATAAAGATAATTATATATTACAGTGTTTGCATGTGCACATCAGATGAGAAAGTGCNTATACTGGATGANGCAGAATGCATTCAATTGGTTTCATATCTCATATAAGATCATTGTTGGGGTTATATATAATGTTATTGTCTCTAATGCCAACTGCAGAAGCTGGTGAATCAAGGGTTAGGTCTAATCATTTAAATTTCTATGTTTCCTTATGCAGACAAATTAAAAAACAAATTTCAGTTAGAGGAAGAAAGCATTGGGATTATATTTTTTGTGGGATTTTAGATCCAGATCCAATTCAAGATTGCATAAAATTTCTTACTTTAACAACAAATGTACTCCTATTAGTGGGAGATATCATTAATGGAGTATGTTACCAGTGTTATGAAAAATGTCTTGAGTAACAAAAAGGTTGTCCAAATGTTACTGTTTGTGCCGCGAAAGAAAATTTGGAAGAAGAACTAATATCAGTATTTGATTATTGTTTCAATTCAAACAAGCACCACTCATATGTTTTTGTGAAGAATGCAAGCTTTCTGGCTTTTTATTGTATGAATGTGTTTTTTTTTTGGTGTGCAATCTGGGTTTATTTGAAATCACTGAATGAGAGCCCATAAAGCGTGGTGCTGTTTGGTTCAATTCTTTCAAATCATTCAAAACACATAAATACCGAAGTTGTCAGTTTCTTTAACCTATACACTAAACACAGTCATCACAAGGCGCTATGATTTTGACGTGTGGTGAACAGCTTAAAAACATGAAAAACCAGTAAAGGAGTGTTTCAATATGCAAACGCAAGGCCTTGGGCATTTGCCCGGTTTGCCCAATAGTTAATCCAGCCCTGGCTATACCCCCTGTATTAACTGGTGCGTACATTGTGTGAATGGAATATCCTAAATTATGGATAAAAATGCTGATCAATGTGGACTTCATCATAGTTTTTTAAAGATATAGATTTGTGTGATCCAATGCTTTATTTGTGTTTTGTTTAGATTTTCATGATGGAAGACATTGACAATACTTTCTGTAAAAATTTGCCTAAAGTAGAACTGCATGCTCACCTTGGTGGATCCTTATGTGGGGACACAATCAAGAAGCTTGTTTCTCAAAGACCAAACATCAATGATAGTGCCATCACTGTGGCAATTGAAAAAGGGGCACAAAGAACAATGCATGAATGTTTTGACATGTTTTCAGTGATTCATAGTGTTGTTGACAGCGCTCAAGTTATAACTGAAGTAACCAAAGATGTGATATCAGATTTTGCTAATGATGGTGTGCATTATTTAGAGCTTAGAAGCACACCTAGAGATGTAATGAAGACAGGATTGACAAAAAGGTTATATATTGAAAGTGTTCTCCAAGGCATTAAAGAGTACCACTATGAGCATGATAGCAGCAACCCAATTGTTGTTCGCTTCCTCCCTTCAGTTGATCGTGCACAACATCCTAACGAAGCAGCTGAAACCATTAAGTTGGCACAGGAGTACATGCTCACATCTGAAGGAATTGTTGTTGGTTTGGACTTTAGTGGAAATCCTTATAAGGGAAACGCTAGTGATTTTGTAGAAATGCTATTGAGTGCTAAAAGTTCTGGGCTTAAGCTCAGTGTTCATGCTGCTGAAATTTGTGGTCGACTGGAAGATGACAAAAAATTGTTAAAATTACCGATTGACAGAATTGGCCATGGGACATTTATATCAGATGATAAAGCCTTGTTTGAAAACATCTGCCAAAGAAAGATCCCATTAGAGCTTTGTCTAACATCAAACATCAAAACTAAGACTTGTCCAAACGATTTTCGCCAGCATCATTTAAGCTTGTGGCGCAATAAGCAGTATCAACACCCATGTGTTATCTGTACTGATGACAAAGGAATATTTGCCACTTCCTTGTCTAGTGAATATTATCTTGCAGCTCATGTGTTAAATTACTCAAAAGAAGATGTGAGTTGTTGGGCCAGGGAGACAATTGACTATATATTTGCAGATGAAGCCACTAAAAAAGATCTGCAAAGGTTATTTAAGAAAAAATGTTCTACTTTGTTGGGGGATCATGCTTAACTGTTGCTTTCTCCCAGGACAACTGAGTGATTTCAATATTTCTTGCTTGATAGTGTTGTTTTCGGTGGCGTTCAGCATATACAACATACAAGTGCCTTTGATAAGCATGCACAAAACAACTGACGCTCACTGCCACTCATGCTAAATGTGGTATAACCTTTGCAGATCTCTTTTAGTGGCTTCATCTACAAATATATATATTCAATATTTCTTGCTTGATAGGATATCTGGTCACAATTAAATATTGTGTTAGGAACCAACTCCTCTAAGAGCACCATACTTTGGGCATGTTTCTTTAATTTTATCTGCTGCATTTATTTGCTTGATCTTTCTGCTACATTTTTCTTTGTTCAATGTTTTGCATGTTGCTTCCAAAAGTTGTGAAGGTTTGCCAAATAGTTTTCAGTTTCTTTCAAACACACATGTGATTTAGCATTTTCAAGAAGCAGCATGCCATCTTATTGGCCCAGTGTTTACTTAGTACCGTAATTTTTCAAGCCACTTGCATCATATGTCAAATGCTGATTCAATTGTTTTGTGTAATTTTGCTCTATGTTCTGGTTTATGTCGTTTCAAATAAGAAAATTACATGATTCATAGGCAGAGCTAGGGGAGGGCATTTCCCAAAATTTTTAGTATATCTTTTCATTTTGTGATTGAGACACGGTGTCCTGAGCTAAATACCGTTGCTCGCCTAAATTCATAATATTTGGCCCCTCCCAAAATTTTGGGCTGGCAATGCTACTGTAATATGATTTGCAACATTTTTTTTGCAAACTGCTCAAAAGTGTCGTTATTTGGTGCTAATTTTCAATTGTACAGCTCTGGTACAACTGGTAAATGCTCCATGGCTGACTGGGCTGGTTTTTCTGAGGCTGAGCTAGAGCGAATTAAACATGCAAGCGAAGCAACGACTGAAAAATCTCGTTCAAAAATTGTGAAACCAGTGTTATCAAAGCGAACTCTGCAAGGCATTCCTGGTAAACTGAAACAACCTGGTCAGGTACTGCATTTTTGTATCATATTAATTAGTGTACTTTTTTCCTCAAAACACTATGCTGTGACTTTTTGCTTGCAAGTAAACTTTTAGATGAAATTGTATGTGGAGCGTTTCATCCACAAATGCAATTATACTGTGTTCAATGAACCTTTAGAAAGAGTTTTCAATGGAGTTCACTATAGTTGTCTGTATCACGTGCACAATCAGGCAGATTGTTTAGCAATTTTAAGGTGAAAACAATCGTCAAAGCAACAGTAAGATTGGCTATTCAGGGGTGTCTGATTTTACATTTGNTACAGTTCTACTAAAATTCCTGGGTATTATGTGGGAGTTGCTGTTTGNTTAGGTTAAATATTGACGGAAGAACAAATGAGAAANACAAAGACTTCGCGTTATGTGTAACGTATCATGCGAAATTTTCGTGCGCAACGTACGTATTGGTCGTTTTGACCAAGGTCCATCAAGAAATTTTACTGAGTTTAACGTAATAGTTTCTATGCGTACAAAACTAAGTGTGCTTGATCGATTTTCGATGTAATCAGAACAGGAGAAACGCAACGGGAAAGCGAAGCGCATCACAATCAAATATTCCCACCGGTGCTCTGCTTTCCAAACCAGCAGAAGTAATATCTGAGGGGGTTGGCGAAAGTATACCAGCTACTGATCAAGCTACGGTGCAGCAGTCTGCCGGTAGTTACCAAGAGGAGAAAGAAATTGTGATTGATGATGAAACTATCAGGGAGTACGTGTTTATTTTGTTTTACCGTTGCCTATAATGCTAAGTGATTATATGTGGAAGGTGAAAATAATCTAAATGTTCACAGATTCGAAAATACGGTTTCATGGTGTTCATGGCAGCTATGGTGACTAAGTGGTTTCGGCGAATAACAATCCAAATTTCACGAAAGCTACGTGTTCTAAAAACTTTCCCTAAAACCAACATTTGTTGAACTTGTTTGTCCAGGGCAATTACACGACTTGACCTCTTAATTATTACCACTTGCAAATTGTCAGTTTTAAACACATTAGAATCTCAGCTTTTCGTAAATGAAGAATTGACTGCAGTTGTTAAACGTCAATACTTGGGAGAAGTTCCGAAAGAGTTGTAGCAGCTTCTTGGCCATTCACTGCGTAAATCTGGTTAAAGATCGATTTTGCACACAAGCCTGATAATTAATTTTGCAAAGAAGTTTCGATGAATTTGTGTCAGATTTGTTTTATAACAATAAATTTACCCAAGCGCTGCATCGTGTACGACATTCTTTTTTTGTGTAAGTCATCACAGAGCGAGACGAAAAATACAAAGAAATTGAAAAAAATTTTTTTTAACTTGTCGCCTAGCTTACCCACAGACATAAATTTGTCACAGAAAAGAAAAGATACGTCTTGAAGACGTGCATCAAAGGCAGAAACAAATGGAAGAAAAAAATCGCCGAAAGAAGGAAATGTTAAGCAAAGAAATTGCTGAACGGTAAGAATGGTATTTTCGTGTTCTACCAACAGAACTAGTTTTTCACGCAAAGCTTTTCCACGTTAAATACGTGATTTGATATTTACTACGTCGCTCGCTTTTGTGCAAAGCACGAATTTGAGAACAAAGTCGTATTGTAGGTAATGTGAATATTTGGCTTCAGCACCTCTATCCACCTAGATACGTGCTTGGAACACCGGAATTCATGTCTTGCGCTCGCCACGCAAAATCAAATAGGCAATCCAAGGTGTGAACTATCCTATCCCATCATCAGCGCTTGAAATCCGACAAGGTCAAAGAACAGCAATCGTTGAAGCACATTGGCTTACGTGCCGTTCTGCGCCACATTACTTGTGCTGAATATGCCTTTTTCTCTTACCTTTGGCCTAGGTAGAACTAACCTCGCGAATGGTAGACGTTGCACTTGGAATTAATTGGCACCACTGAACATTCGCGTTTTTTCGATCCAGTTACAATATGCTGCAGAACTCTACGCGCATTGCACAAACAGCATCAATCTGTGGGGCAGAGGCGCCGCTACAGTTGTGAGCTTGGGGAGGAAGAGAGAGCAGTAGCAATTGAAATCGGACCGATCTACGTCAGATCACTTTTATTGTTCATTCATGCGTGTGCCCTTTATGCTTGTATCATCAAAGCAAAGCTATTAGCGCCATCAAACGTATACTTTTCTACTACCGCCACGTGTTCTTCATGTATTTGTGTTCCTTGTTACTAGATGCATGCTTATGTCTAGAGCAGTGGTTCTCAAACCTGTTCGAGCCGTTACCCAAATCAACGTAGCAATTATGTCTTATTACCCTCAACATTTATAGTGATCGCTATGCAGTGACATTACCACCCAAAGAATCGCATATTACCTCCTGGGGTAATTTACCCCCAGTTTGGGAACCACTGGTCTCGAGCATCTATGTCCAACCCAAATGGCTTACTGAGCCAAAAGCTTTGTCACTGTCTTAACTAGGGCCGCACATTGAATGACATATCAGGAATGCAAATTGAATGGCTTACTTTGATCTTAGCAAACAAAATCTAGCTTAACCTAATGTACTGAAAGCGTTCGACTCCTAACTGCAATGGTAACAGACGTGATAAAGTGGCACTGAGGACCACCTCCATCAAAATGTCAAATTCAAGATTATCAGAATAAGGACAGGTTGTCAGTATGTAAGATTCTTTTACTAAAGCGAACACCTGAACTGGGTAGCACGCGGCCCGCGGGTTGGACACAGCTGGTCTAGAGAGCGTTGTGTGTGGGAGTGAAGACCTTATACAATACAATGCTCTGTACAGAATAGGTAAAGGAGGCCTACACCGCACAATACCGGATTACTTCGGCTGTTTAGTCAATGAACGATTTACAGTGCTATCTCCGACACGATCTTTGTTTTTGTGAGCAAAAAATATAAATGCTGCGCCATGGGTGTGTATTTCACTAGCTTTGCAATCGCATGCTTTGCACTCCAGGTCAATATCACAAATTGGTTGTACAGAGTACAGTATATGCTGTAAGAATTTCACCAACTTGTTAACGCACGTCTTAACACACCACACGATCGTGTGTGTGAATTTCCTTTATCTGCTAAAATCACGAGGCAATTTGAACGACGCAGGGCTTTATCGATCATCAAAACACACTTTAAATGAAGCTGTCTATACAAATCGCCCCAATATCGATAGGGAGTCCGTGACTGGTAGGCTATTCCTCTGAGTCCTGCCGAGTTTTGGTGAATCTTCAGAGCCCAAATTGGCTTCATCAGTCAGCCTAAACTACATGCTTAACCCACTTGATTTTGAAACTGTAGTGATCTTCGCAGCCGTTTGACTTAACGTCATCATTTCAACCAAGAACCCTAGTGATTCACCTCGAGCAGCTGTCAAGAAAAAATAATCATATCACTGTTTTTCGATTGTGTATTCGTTGGTGGCTCGCGTATTTCGAGTAGTTTTTGGCAAAATCATTTCAGTGCTATTTTGCCTGGACCTGCGAAATCAATCTGCATAACACAAATCAATGCAGTTTTTACGAAAAATTACACACATTTCTGCTCGATACAGTACCTTCTTTCACACTCCTATTTATCGCTTGGTATTTTGCAACTTTAATGTTTTCGTATTTTCTTTATCACGTTTATTTTGTTAACAGGTAAGTTGAGTTAAAAAAGAATGTGCAAATCTCATGGAAGCGCATTTCGTTCGAGCGGTGAATGCAATAGCTGAGCTTTCTCAGTCTCCGACAGATCATTGCATTTAAAGCCAGGACTGAAAACACAATGTCTCTATGGTTCCTTTTGGGATTCACCATCACGTGTTTCGATGGTCTTCGGTCGTGCTAAACTCCTGCTTCTTCGCAGAAAGAAACGTGCTTTTGCGGAGTCTCATAAACTGATGAAAATCCAGGAGGAATTGGCGAAGCTCGATCAACTTCTAAACGTGGATGTATCGATTCTACGCGATAAAATCGACGAGGCGTGTATGGAATTCAGCCACGCTCAGTAAGATTGTTTCGCAAGCGCAAAATATTGTCNAGTAGCTGAAAAATGCTGTGAACTGTGNGATACCGCGTAATAACTGCGTAGTGAGACCAATAGTCTTGTATTTCATCAGAAAAAGGTTTGAAAAGGCGGAAACGGANTATATTTCCGCGAAAATGGAGCTCCACATGCGAACGTCTCGTAAAGAGGACCTCACGGAACATCTGTACCATTTGATACAAGCGAACGAAGAGCGAAAGGCACGTTGAGCGTTNTGTTGCAATTCTCGGCAGAACGNAATGCTCAGCCAGATCGTAGATTTTTTTGNACAAGATATTACTTAAGAGCTGNAAACGGGCCTCATTTTGAAGCCCGGTTTAGGCTAAGTCTAGAGAAATCATTTCTAAAAACAAGTCAATCGATTGATCTTTTCGACACGACTCCATCGCGTGCTAAATTTCCTTACCGCTGTCACCTTTTCAAAAATATGTGCGACTAACCCGAGCAACGTCACGAACAAAAAAATTGTTACTCTTGAATATCATTAGGCTTACGACTACTAGGCCTGCACGTAGTTTAATTTTGACACCGAAACAGTTGCCTGTAATTACTACAACCTTGCGTTTATCGATAAAACGTAGGTACTAGGCATACCATATTTTTGTGATTGAAAGCCGGGACGCCTCAGAACGAGCCTTACCAGATAAATGTGGTACATATCTTACTTGCAGTATGTAGCTAATTTGGATCCCTATGGTTAAGACACACAAAAGAACAAAACAACTTTAAAGAATTCGTAAATTAACACATTCGCCCAATCATGGTTTTCCGTAGACAATACTTTGTTCGATTTTATCTTCTCGTAAAAGTCACACCACAAAGTCAGTAATTTTGCACGTGATAAAGGGTATCGCATTCTACTTGTGTTGTCAGATCCCATGTTATTCATAATAGAAAAAATCCTCTCAACGTGAGCTGATGTACCAGGTGTAGGGCTATACAGGCAGACTGAATGCGTAGCCAAGACTTTTGGTAGACTGGACTGACCGGGACAAAGCATTTAAACCGGGACTGTCCCGGCTAAAACGGGACATATGGCATGCCTATGAAACGTAAATTGCTGTTCAAACTTTTGGTATGTCGCATGACACTGCTTATTAAACATGCGATTTTGGGAACATGACGGCAAGCAAACTTGCGAATTTGACCCCACGCATTCAATCAGGTTTTGTACACGAGCGCAATTCAGAAAGCTACTTGGTCAGTCTAATAAAATTAACCCCGGCATATAATACTTCTCCCCTTGGTACGATGCTCACGTATAGCGCGTATCGTTTTAGGCGAAGAAATTGGAGGAGCTGATGCATAAACTGGAGGTGGAGGAAGCTTACTTGGAGGAAAAACAAACTGAACGTGACGCTGGAGATAAAGAGCAGATCGTGCACCAGCAAGCAGTCCCCGAGACGAAAACTGATTTTCGTGAGACAGATTTAAAAACTTCCCCTCCCACGCAGTCAAACTGCGAAACCCAAAGCAACGCAATTGGGACCACGGTAGCGGAGCCGGACAGTGACAGTTTGCACGGGGCTAATGCGACAAAGTAGTATGTATGCTTTGAATGTCCCACATTTCTATTTTTAACGCGGTGCCTGCAATTGTATTCTGTATACGCCTAGAATGACCTATTCGCTAATCACACGTTTCCTATTTATTACTGCCAGTGTACCTTTTATTATTGTCATTTAGAGGTGCAAGCAAGAGCCTCACTGTATCCCAGCGCTTTAGAAACGTCGCTGAATAAAAGTTTGTGCATCGTTGCTCAACTTGTCCGCTTCGTAAGTAGGGTCAGCCGTTCAACCACATGTCAATCTTCCAATTTCGCAGCCAGAATATTCACGTCTTCAAGTGTTCCATACGCTTCAAAGTTTCACCGACTCGCAATAAGGTCTCCTTGTTTCCCAGCAGCAACATCACTTCTGCGACTGATGGCCCTTGCTGCCAAAAAAACTTGCGTTACGCGCTGGTGGTCTCCCATCGCAGGGTTTATTTATGTACTTTTGCGCCAAACCTGCAATCCTGTCAACGTTTTCCGCAGAAATTTCATCAGCACAGGGAAGCGTAAACTGTGTCTCTTAGCCAAGTTTTTCAAGAACGTTTGCATGTTGTCATGAGAGATCCGCTCCACACTCTCCGCGTTTCTACACAATGGATGTAGAAAATTTGATCATGTTGCATCAAGGGAAAAACAAGAAGGGAATAAAATTCATTTTCAGCGAATGAAATGTAGTCCAGACCATTTTACGAAGTGAGAGAGTGCAGAGACCAGATCTGCATAGAACTTCGTAAAAAAGGTGTGGTGGAAAAAGGACCCCGTTTTCAGCTTAGCAATGTACACATATAGAGTAAGTACCGTGGCACGGCAGTGGTTTATGTACGAATACCTATTAACTGGACTATGCAACTTGTTTAAATCTATTCTGTGACGTCATTGATAAAAAACAATACAAAGTCAACAGAACACAAAAACACTTGCGAGGAAGTCCAGTTATTCCTACTATCGATTTGTCCCCGTACAAACCCATTCGAATTTGGGGGACGTGACCTTCTACACTGTACAGCAAACCTCTCGCAGGGAGAAAAGCAATTATGCCAAAACGATCACCGTTGGTATTACCATTCTCAAGCATGGCAAAATCGGGTCTCAAAGCAACGTAAATATTAAGCCAAATAAGGGACATTTTCATTGCAGTATTGATTGTGACAGCAAATGAAATTTTCATGTTGGCCACGCTCGCATCATCAACAAAACGGATTAATTGCAATAATTTCAAATAATCTGAGCCTTGGGAAAACAACTCAAACATTAATCTCAACTTACGTACTTTCGAAAATCTCGCAACATTTCATGAAATCGCAAGTCGTCCTTCGAAAGACACGCAACCGGTCTCACCCACAAGAAGCTGTACTCGTCGCTTACTAGGTCGTTCAACTTAATGATGTGATTCTGCAAGACAGTTTGTAAGAAGTTTTTTCCTGATTAGGCATAATGAACACGAGTGTGTGGTCGACGAATCGGCTGAGTCAAATTATGGAACGTTCTATACAACATTCACGTTTAAGACAAGGAGACGCGGAAAAAAAGAGAAAAGTCAGACCTCGTTTATCCAGACCACTTCGTTTCATCAAATAAGGTCGGTTTAGCGAGATAGCCGGGAATGGGAATCGAAAGTATAAAGAGAAAAATTCTTTCCAGAGCAAATGCCAACAATATAAACAAAAGTGATGATGTGCAGTACAGTGAACGCTCAAAGGAGAACAGAAAAGACTGTACACTTCGGCGAACTGTCAACTTAAGGAAATATGCAAACTGCCTGTGGCACACGACCAAATGAAGCACGCATGTTTTTTTTATTTTGTTTATTAGCAGATCCGATCGATCTGTACGTAAGCTACAGTAGTATGCATTCAGAATAAGATTAAACCCGAAAAAGAACTTTACATGAGACCTAACTGCGTCTTGCAAGTTCTGCCACTGTCACATTCATTGTGCATAGAAATTTCACTTTCACACTTCCATTGCGGTTTAATAAACAACTAAGTAACAGTTGGCATAATCTGGTTTAGCGTTTTTTTTTCTATTGATTTGACATATCTGTTCCTAAATTTCCGTGTCGGAGTCGGACAGCGAGGTATCCGGATAAAGGGGTGAAATGCATTGGTAGAAATCCGTTCCTAGAAGTTTTGTGTCGGATAGCGGGGATTCAGGTTATCCGGAGTTCGGATAAACGAGGTTTGACTGTATATCAAAATACTTCTTCATAATCCAGCTAACCCTAACGATTGACAACTTCTTTTCGTTTTTCAACAAGCCCTTGTTCTTTGAGACGTTTAGCTCTATACAGAGCAAGTTTGTTTAGAGGTTTTGCGAAATACAGTTGACGAAAAGCAGAACATTACCCCAAAAAAGCTGGGAGATAAGCTTTTGCATGCTGAAAATTCTACGAACAAAACTGGAAGGTGAATAAAGTGAGGTCATGCCTGCTTTCATTTACTTTGAACTTCGCATGCAAAAAAAGCGAAATCAAGCTGACGATGGTTTAAACGGGAAAAAACAGCATGGGTAAACTTAAATATACAATACAGCAGGGGTTCCCAACCTATCTCTGAACATGCACCCCTTCAGCATTTCGACAGATGAGCCTGTACCCCTAAAACTTATTAATACAAAAGATTTTATCATAACTAATCACAGATAATTATATTTGACAATAAACACGATTTTTGAAAATAACATTCACTGATATATGTATAAGTATTTGTAAATAAATAATATATAAATAAATTTTCCCCTTTTATTGCTAACCTTAAATGAACCCCTTCAGATAGACAAATGCAGGTTGGAAACACCTGCACTACAGCATGGATAGGCAATGCTTTCGTTTAGGGTTGATAAACACAAAAACAGTCTAGTAACTAGACTTCGACCCTCAGTTCCTATCCCTTTAGTGCTCAAAACACAAAAATGTGTGAAACGTGACTGGACATTTCTTTACAATTTTGCCAAAACAAATATATAATCTGAAAATCACGTTTGTCGACTTGCACTAAGCCAGGGGTGACGAACATGGCCCGCAAAAGAATTTCGTGCGGCCCGCGAAGCATTCAGGCGAGACCAGCATTCTTGAACTTTCTTTGACCCGCTTCTAATCTTTGCGCTGCGATATCAAAGTGCAGCAGATGTGTAGGGAGTGCGAGACAGTGCTTTTCACAGTGCGAGAACGGACTGAGTAGTGGTAACAGCGTGTGCTTGTTTTCGTGCATGAACCAAATATATAATAACTTGAGTTGTTTTGTTTTTCCATTTGAATAAGCTGAGTAAGTTGTGTACGTATTTTTGTTAATGAAAATAACAAATTCTTAATACAAAAAAAAGTTACATGGGGCCAGTTGGACTACGGTCAGTTGTCCTAGACTCCGTTGCGCTTGATGCGAAATATCTGCGGCCCACCGGTTGGGAATCACTGCTACATATTATGCAAAATTTTACAGATTTTCAAAATTGTTATTTGTTATTCTGATTTTTTTTAAACCAAAATTAGCAGTTTATTTCAATGTCTTCAGCAAAGAAAAGAAAGAAGGGTTTTCAAAAAGAATGATCTGATATATTTTTCTTTATCGAGGAAAGAGGAAAACCGTTCTGTTTAAAGTGCAAAGGCCACCAGCAGTTATGAAAAAAGAAAATTTAAAACGTCACTACGAGGCCAACCATCCTGAGTTTAAAAACTTGGATGGGGAGCTCAGAAAAATGAAGATGGAAGAATTTAAGAAAACTTTGTACGCGCAAAAAAGTGTCATGACTTCCTTTTGCAGCACAAATGACGATGTGCTCATTGTGAGCTATGAAGTATCGGGATTGATCGCTAAAAAGCTTAAGCCGTATGACGATGGGACATGGGCCAAGGAACTACTTGTGAAAGCAGCTGAAAAGTTGGCTCCAAAGTCAGTTCATTTGNACCAGAAGCTGAGTTTGTCCCGGCCCACTGTTTGTGAACGCATAAAAGAAATGGGTCAAGATATTGAAGATAATCTTTAAAAAAGAGCTGAGAAACTTCTCCGTCTGTGGCGATGAAACAACGGACATCAAGAGTACTGCGCAGATGGCAATATTTTTCCGAGGGGTCACATCAGATTTTCAAATTGATGAAAACTTGCGGTCTCTGGAATCGATGCACGAAACTACTCGCGAAGAGGACCTGCTTCAAAAGCTCCTTCAAGCCCTAGGCAAGTTCAATCTGCCGTTAGATAAGCTGTGCGGTGTTGCTACTGATGGCGCACCAGCTACGGTCGGAAAACGTAAAGGAATGGTAGCATTGTTGAAGGAAATGGATGCAAGAGGAATTAGACATGATACATTGGTATTTTTTCATTGTATTTTTCACGAACAAAGCCTTTGTGCAAAATCTGTGAAGTTCAATCATGTAGTATCGGTAGATACAGACTGTATTAACTTTATTAAAAAAAGAGATCTAAACAACCGCATATTTAAGCAAGTTCTCAAAGACTTAAACGCTGATTATGATGATCTTCTTTATTTCTGTGCTGTTCGTTGGACAAGTTGTGGGAATATGCTTGGGCGCTTTCATTCTCTTCTGCCAGAAATTATTGAGTTTAGAAATTTGAAGAAATGTCCTTTGACTGAGCTGGAGGACGAAAACTGGTTGTGCGACGTAGGATTTATGGTAGATGTCACAAAGCATTTAAATGACTTGAACGTGCAATTCAAGGACCAGATCAACTACTGCACTCGATGTTTTCCAAGATCAAATCTTTCACGTCAATGCTAAGCCTCTGGGAAAATCAGTTGAAAGATAACGATTGCACGCGTTTTCCCACGTTGAAAAAATACAATCCAACTTCTTGTGCTCAATATGCTTTGGAATGTTCCGGTCTCTTGGAAAGCTTAAATGCTAGATTTCATGATATCAAAGCAGGCAGCTGGAGTTTGATATCTTTTCTATCCCCTTCAATGTTACACCTGCTTCTGCACCCTCTGAGCTCCAACTCGAACTCATAAAACTACAAAGTGATGACACCCTGAAAGCGATGTATCTGAACAAGCCGTTGCTTGAATTTTATCGTCTTTATGTATCAAAGGAACAGTTTCCAAACTTGAGAGCTAGCGCTCTCAAATGGTCATCTGTTTTTGGAAGCACATATCTATGCGAACAATTTTTTTCTAAATGGAACATCACAAAAAGTCGTTACAGGTCAAGGCTAACAGACGAAAATCTTAGTATGCAGTTGAGAGTTGCCACATCGTCAGTTCGTCCTAATATTAAGCGCTTAGTAAAGCAAACAAGTTTCCAAATTTTTCACTGAGCAAAAAATTTCATTAAATGTTTCTTTATTATTTTTTATTATTGCATACTTCAATATTGCGTTAAATAACTTCAGCTGTATGTTTCGCATGGGTTTTTATTACTTTGGTTTGTTGTTTGTTTCTGTTGATGAACAATTTTTTCGTTTTTAACAGGTTTCATAGTATGACTAAAAAGTTGTGCGGCCCGCTTACTCAGCGGTAACTGACAAACTGGCCCGCGATAGCAAATAGG
>JGI24159J19872_10006800_pt1 | contig 14957 bp, 15 predicted proteins | sample Ectturendosymbi4_FD_19872 | JGI IMG/M metagenome (IMG submission 19872) | reverse complement strand
GTTTTCGTGAAGTCGCCTTTGTTCAACGGTACACTTCAAACATTGGCAGTCATAGAAAAAGTTATTTCAACAAGAAAAGTTTAAAAAAGGTGTTGCTGTCATTTTGATGAATTTGAGGCAAGAACCTTAGTCTGGAAATCTAACGCAAGGGTAAACGATATGTTTAGACATGATTGTGGTTAACGAAAGAGCATTAATCGAAATGGTTGTACAGCTTGGCATTGGCTGCACTGAATAAAGTTGTTAATCGCAATAACCGTCGAACGTAAGACGTTGTAATCACTGCTGAGCATCCAAAAGGCCTATGTCCCAGCTGGTATTGATTGGTAATACGGTTTTCGAAATACATGTCTGTTGGTAACCAGTCCCGTCGCCACTGGGCTTAGCCCACCAAAAAAGCTACAAGTCCTCCAAAATTGAAATATGAAACACAATAAACCAGTGGATTTTTGTCAAATTTTAGAATGTCACTACCCCCTGCACAAACGTCGTCTCCCAATTGAAGACCTTCTTGTGATGGTTCTGTTGGTAACGAACAAAGGCAAGGAATAACACTATGCACGTGTAATTGGAAGAGGTCCAGCGCAACAGCTAGACCAAGTGCCCAGGTCAAGATGAAGACTGCAAGGAAGCGCTTCTCAACCATAGCCTGTTTTGAACCTGTTTAAAATAGTTTTTCAAAATGGATCCCTGCACCCATAGAGGGCTCCGCGCAAGTGTCCAAAGAGTTAACGTTTGAAGTCTTTCATATATTCTAAGAGGATTAAACCACTACTGGAACGTGAAGTGAACAATGAAACGTTCTTTACATCACTGCGATCATATTATCAGATTGATTATATAGCCTGCTATACGCAGTATATATACTATTTTTAGTTAAAGACGGGGATACTACACGAAATTTTAACATACATGTTTACATTTGTAAGGTAGGTATGCCGCCATCACATCTCTTAATTTTTCCGTTTGATCCTCTGGAATGAGTAAACCATGAAAATGTCATGCGGTGAGCTTACCGGAGATTTAAAAACCAACAGGTAGGAAAGTTGACGAAACATGTGGGGTTCGCATATGCCTATGGAAAGAAAGCGAAAAATAGAAAAATTAATGATGAGAACGGTGGCGACAAGCAGAAAAAGCAAGAATCATAATCGACAATCAAAAACGAGACACATTTCAGTTTGTCAGTGTTTGATTGCGATTTTGAAGATGCTTTATTAATCCTTATATCTTTAAATAAGCACGAAACATTAACTTCCATTTAAAATTTTTGTAAGCAAATTTGAGGGTGGAAAGAGCGGCACTTCTATGGTCGGCCCCGGGCGGCACTTGGCCTCGCTACGCCACTGACGGGTGGACTTGATTTGTTGCGCATCCGTATCTTGCCAGGAAAGCGCAAAGACGTCGATGCGAAGTGCAAATGACTGCAGATGGATGAAGGAAAATTAAAGGCCTAAGATCTTCCGCCTTGGGTGTAGACGGGTGAAGCCTAATGTGGAGTTCGGCTCATTTCCAATCAGCCGGAATCGCAAAACTTTCGCGCTGGCAACGAATAACGAGACAAGATTTGTTCCACGAAGATGTGTTGCTCAAAAACGAAACATAACACGCATAAAAACGCCGCCTAAACGCTTATCAAAGAAGTAAATATTTCATTTAACGAACTGCAAGAAGTAAAAACCGAACACTTTCGTGACAACCAGGTTATTTTTTCACAAGCAAAGCGCCTCCAGATTCTCCAGCACCAGCGGGAAGCAGATAAAACGAATCCCCTCCGCAGTTGAAAGCGGGCTGAACTACAACAGTCCGCACGTCGTTCGGTCCTCCGCTGGGATAAGGAACTTTCCTGTTATAAGAGCACACCCCGGGACACTGCGGTCCGCAGCTGCACCCGGCGGCGACATGCGCGGCGTGACCCTCTACGCTTTGAAGTGGGGGGTGACTGCTGTAAACAGCTGTGCCGCCTGCTCGGAAAGCTGGTTGGGAAGCAGGAGTGCTCGCTACGCTTCGCTGACTCAGATTGAGCACTTGTTCGTTTTCGTGTTCCGCGGAAGGATCGCGCATTCTTTCAAAATACGAAGAACCTGGAACAAGAGCAGGAAACGCATCGTGACAGAGAGCGCCATTTCCTACGGCAGAGGTCTCAAACACGCGGCCCGCTGTGCTTTTTGGGAATTTTCAAATAATTAACATTTACGTTATTAGTTTATTCACCTGTGTTTGAAGTGCGCGGCTAGCGAGTGAACCAGCATCTTTTAAACGAATGTAGATGGCTGATTTGCCTGTGACTCACGATACGTTTCGCAGGGAATAAGATGTAAAAGCTGTTTCTAGTAAGGTTCAGGTGCCGCCATTGTTGCGTGTTAACGTCATAATGCGACCCTTGGGTTACTTTGTAACTTCTCATTTGGTCCTCGGAGCAATTTGAGTTTGAGACGCCTTTCCTACCGGTTGTAAATGTGTTAACTTCGCAAGTCTCATCACGCATCTTCTTCATTAAATCTAGTCCCGTGCCACACCATGTTCGACTAATTGCAGGTACTGTCAAAAAACGAACTTCATTGCTAGATAAACAACTATTTATAAAAACATACCGGTACGTAAGCATTTGATGTGCAGAAAAACTCGCCGTTAAGTTGAAAAATTTGGCTTCAAAGATGAAATGGCAAAATGCATTACAGAATCTTAGTATCTAAAACGACTTGTTGATTTAAATTATTGCGATGTAAATGCGATCTCTAACAAACCATAGACGTGCCACTTTCAAACCTGTTGCGATTCACGTTGGGCACGCGCCTCCTGTGTTGTTCACCCCTGTTCAAAATCGATTGAGGTGCACACCACGTCTAGCGTTTTTTTTCCAATTTCACTGGTTACAACGCATCTGTGTGCAAATTTGCGATTGGCAAAAATTCAAACGCCCTGATTTAATGCATCGCAACCTCAGGTGTTGACGCCTCGCCATAGCAGGCGATGACGTAAGGAGGTGGGATCCCGAGCATACGTCCCCCTAAGATGCCACGACACTAAAAATTCATGAACCTATTTTAGCACGCTCACTTTACTTTCGGTGCATTTCTGCTTTTTCAGTCTCCTTATCGTAAAAGCAATATGCATATGGATCCATATTTCACCCCTAACATTAGCTGTGACTTTACCGAACTTCGTCAATTTCCATGCTTGAAGCTGTGATACGATGTTTTACGAACACGTGGCAGAGTTAGAGTAGGAATGCTGCACATCCAGAGAGAATATAGGCCACTTTGTTGTTCATGATGTACTGTGACGATTTTACAGAGATAAGGTTGTTTTTACTGTGTCGTTTGTGTTCACTGGAGACAACCTTTACTCGTCAGTGGAAACCTTCCGTTTGGTGCTATTCGGTAAAAATATCAGCTAAATGCCTGGTAAATAAATAAATAACCAAACGAGAAAAAGGAATTTACGTCAATGTTGCACCGAATGAGCGTTCTTATATAACCTGCTGTCATGACGTAAAATGCGTCGACCACAAAGAAACTTACACCTTGCTGATATAGATAGGGTGCCAAACTTTTGTACCTTTCCTCACCACTTTGTTCATCAGCTCAATGCGTTTTGCTCTCTCGTCGCGAAGACAAATCACGTGATTGACGTAATCGCCAAACAGCAACAGAATTAGATGAAAAGTTCCCACGGACTCACTAGACTTTAACGTGACCTGAAGCAAAGATCATGTTCTGTGAGTGCTACACTAACATGGAACATTGTCGGACAAGGTCATGCAGCGCAGCTACAACTGTTTCGAAAACTGAGTTTGACTGTCTGCTGACCACCACATTACTAGAACTTGTGAAACATGTGGAATAATCAACTGAGGCAGATACGTATCATCTGACACTCTCCTTTAACTGCTTTAGAACGGTTTCAACAAAAAAATTCACAGGAAAACGTCCACGTTAATACTTATCACGTGAAAGCTTGGATGCAGTTTTCAAAAATTAAAACTGACTATGCTGTAATCACTCTTCCCAAAAGAGCAAAACGTCTTTGAAACAACTTTACCTCTGTGAGCATTTTGCTTGCATAAGTGCTCCACTTCATGACAAAACGACGAGTTTTCTCCGTTATGATGCTGCAATTGCCATGAGGTCTAGGATCGTCTCCCATCTTTCGCTCAGGTTTGAGAGATGCATTTTTGTTTACGAGTCTTTCTATGTGGGCAGCATATGCTTCTACTGGTGCTTGGCGCTGTCATGACAATATAATAAGAAGTCACAGCAGAGAAAACGCAACATGAACACCAATGCTGACTTTGCAGTTAAAACCATTCAATTCCAGAACCGCACTGTCATTAAACTCTTGTGGATGCAACACGGAGAGTCGCAGAACCTCTGAGCAATTAAAACAAACTTTTGCGTGTCTGTGACTCATGGTAATGCAGTGTTGCTTTCCATCCATTGCTCGTACCATGAACTTTTCGCCAAGTAAGCGCACATCCTGCGCAGTTAACAAGCGCTGATCTAACGCAGCTGCGCTCAGGGCCTAGAGGTCGTTTCTCCCTCCGAGGGTTAAATTGACCAATTTATCGAAGTACTGCAAGTATGGCAAGACGAAAGTCTCGATAGCAGTTGTTTTTATTTTGTTTTTTAGACGTAATCTTGCTACAGCTACCTTTTCGGTGAAAGAGGTTAACATTTCGCAAAAGGCTGCCTCCTTACGCACTTCTCAGAATAGATTGATTTTTCTGCAGACGACGACGTTCGTAGGAAGGTTTAGGTACTCTGCTCAACATCAAGAGCCGATTTTGGAAAAGTTTGTTGTCATTTTACTGCAGTGGTTAAAACCATAGCTACTTTTCCTCGACAGCATTGCTGAAGCTTTGAATAACGCTTAATTCTTTTGCATAGCAGCTCTTTAATTTATCCCTGATCGACTTGCTTGAGGTTTCGAAGCCGTAATTCAATCCGAAAAACACACTAGCAAACTGGAAAAGATGAGACGCAATTTTCAGCAAATATTGCGAATTCTTTATACCACACGCTCACGTTATCAGTACTGGCAGTGATTTGTGTGATCACCGATTTGATTAAAAGTTTTAGGAAATATTGAGTGTCAAACCGATAGCGAACGTATAGTATAAAAAGGCTGATATTCACAAGCGTTGCATCGAGCAAGATGTTGCATGGCCAACAGCAGCGCAGAAATCTTTGAAACTTTGCAGTGGATCGAACCCAAAGCTTTGCGGTGGATCGAAACCAAAGCTACGTGCAGTTTTATATCTTATCTTCACATCACCAGCAGAAGAAAACCTGGAATCCATGCGTGTATGCCAGCTTGCTCATGTGAGATGCTACCATGCCGCTTGCTTCGGCTGCAGTAGTATTCCTAACATTCCGAATGTTCTGTACCAAACGCAAGATGCTTACCTGCAGCAGCTTACACAGATACGACACGTGGTGCGCAGCATCCTGACGCTCTTTGGCCAAGTGCGGTTTGAACTTGTCCTTTTCCTCGTAACTGGCGAAGAAGCACTGGTCTACGATGTCGACTATTCCAATGTGCCGCAAGTCGCTTAACAACTGTAAAAATGCAAGTTTCAGTTTACCAACAATTTTCGTTGCCATAGTTACAATTCTAATTCTAGTTTGAAATATATTTGCAAGTCATATCGCCAGCGACAATAAATCAAGATGCGTACACCTTTGGTTACATCCGGCAAAAATAAATGGCGCAGAGCAAAAACTCCGCCATAGTAGCTTTGCGCTGTACAATGCTGCATTAACCTTAAAGCTGCAACATCTGGTTTCAGTCACACAGCAAGCAAGGATGCTGTGTTTATATTTTTTGTTTCTCCTGACGAAATCATAGAGTTTACATGAAGCACATTAATCTTAAATCTGATTAGCTGTTCTACATATAAAAGTTAGTTTTCAAAATTCAATAAACAAAATTAAAGCTTCAAACATCAGTGAGGTTGTCATGGCATGCTGTTAATAAATAAAAGGTTTTAGGTTGAAACACACAAAAAGAAAAGAAGATTTTTGCTGAACTGTGTTTTTCAAGTGTATTTGCAAAATCACGCACTTTGCAAAATCGTGCTTCCGCTTTTTCCCCAAAGAAAGACATTTCTCATCATTTAACAATTTCTGGCTTCATTGGTCATGTTCGATTTTTACAAAAACAACTTAAGGGCGGATGTCGTGACCTTGACTACACTGNCTCAGCAGCTCCACTGACTGTCCTCACCTGCGACACAGTAATAGGATCTTTCAATGTTTTTCTCGCNTCCTTAGCCACGTGACAGAGCGTTGTTACTCTTCGCACGTAATCACTCCACGTCTTCGCGGCTTCAAGTCTCACGCGCAGCACCTGATCATGCGATGGACTGCAGTTGAAACCTTCTCTGATCCAGACTGGAATGGACTTGGCGAATTTTCTCACCAGCACTGCATCAAGAGATCTACAATAAGATCTACATCTGCTGTTTTTACGTGAGTCTTTTCTATTGCTCAGATGGGGTGAACGCAATTTGCAAACAGGTGTTGTTAAACTACACTTCGATTTTTTTTTACTTGACACTAAAACTGACTTGCGCTGTTTGCACAACGAACCAATTAACCTGCATGAATGAAGGTCCAAGCAAATTAACCTTATGTCAAAACACACCCACAGCAATGTTTTGGTGTCGCTCTCACACATCTCGAGACATCTCATTCTCTACTGTGTGACAAACTTTGTCACCTCGCCTAACGTCCAAGTGTTGAGCAAAGCATCAAATTTCTATAGCCAGCCGACACAACCGCCGCTCAGGATAACTCCGATTTTTTGCAACACACTTGATATGTTTCTGTTTGCAAGAGTTTTTTTTTTATTTGATTTTGTTGACGGCAATTGATGGCAGGCCGAGGCCTGCAATTTGCTTGTTGCCGGGACGGTTGAGGCGAACGCTCTTGCCCCAGGACCGCTACGCAAGAGTTTCTGAAGACACAACGGAGTCAGTGTCATGTAACACAAGGTTTTCGAGTTTCTTGCAAGGAAAGCGAATACTGATGCAGGAAATAAATATTTACGACACAAGCAACACAAAATTTCTTGCCTGGAGTCATTCTCTGTCTCGTGGAATCGCTACACAAAAGCTTGCAATAAACACAGCGATTGAAGAGTACTGACGAACGAAAATTCAGCAATTACCGTTAAATTCAGTTGTCAGAGTAGCCAAGCAGTTAGGCAGGAGAGCTGCCGTTGCTTCTTGATACATGATGTCATCGCAAAGCATGATGACGTCGCACATGTATGAAGAATTAAGCATTTCTCGACATTGCTGAGGAATGTTTTCATAGAAAGATCGAAAAAAAGTCTGGTGAACAGAAATTTAACATGGTTTTTAGTACACCCGTTGGAAGGATGTAAAATACAAAGATTTGCACGCGTGATTCTTCAAGATAAAACAGAAGTATGCGGTAAAAAAAAACAACCAAACGAATCGAGACCTCGAATCTGTACTGCAGATTCAGACAATGGCGACGAATCATTTTGATAAAACTAAAACGATATGTGAACATTTTTTCACATGAGAAAGATTGCATAAATAACCTCTAAGGTTCCCACGATAATTCCTTCCAGAGGATTTCAAAACTACAAGGGGGTTCCGTTCCGAAACGCTGCGATACAATAATGCTCTCGGAAAATTTCGGGCGCTCTGCTGCAAGTTTACATGTTTTTTAAGGCGTTGGTAGGACATGCTTATCAAGCCTAACTGCCAATTCATAATGTTTTTAATTCAATGTGATGAACCTGGCTGTTCTACAACAATCACCCAAACAAAATCAAGGAAAAGGATAAGAAATACAGGGGGAATTAAGCCTTTTTGTTTCTGATCTTAATGGGTTGATTATACTTGCAACGCACCCAGAGTAAAATCATTTTCCAGATTTTTCTCTTGCTTCAGCAGGTAATATCGCTGCTGTACTTCAAGTTTTGACACCAAGACAAGCAGTCTGCTTGCATTGCAAAACTGAAATAATGTTTTCGGAAGATCGCATTTTGAAAAAAAAATACGTTACAAACAACGACAAAAGAATTCGGTTTGTTCTAGATTTTCGAAGTTATTAGTAATAACCGACATTCACAATATAATACTACACTTTATCGTAATTACATAACGTTATAATATCAAAACCATATCTTTGAGAAAATTAACGGGATTCACAAGTTTTTGCGGCTTTCAAAAATATTTTTTTCCAAGTACGTGCCAGACAAGATTATCCTTGGCATTTCCCAGATGTTCGCAATTCACTGTAGAAGATACTAAATTTACGATTAACTGCTTTCACAAAAAAAACTGCTGAAACTGATTTAAAAGTAATTGTCTTGTTCGATGTGTTCTCGTTTGTACGTATTTTTTTCTTTATTTCAGTGTGCGTAAGAGACTAGGGCAAAATAGCACCCCTGATTTGAAAAAGCATTTTATTAAAATCTAAGGACTCATCGACAAAGGCTCGTGGCCAAGCAATCCTCACCGCCGCACTTTCGAAGTCCAGGTTGATCATGTACCTTGCAAGACTTCTGCAATAGTTTTGATAAAAAGCAAGAAGCTGCGCCATCTGATACTGGCTGCAATGTGGGGGCAGAATCACGTCATCTTCAGTTGGGTACGGTGGAAGGAAAGATGGTGCAGAGGTTGCAACTGCAATCATAAAGCTATGAAAGTGGTTTTGTCAAAGCTCGACAGACACTTGGCACCTGAAAACACAAGCAATACAATTATGAAACAACACTAAACGTTGATAAGGGTTAAACACTTTCACTGCAGCTACAATTGAACCGTTAAGTTTCCTGCAAAATTTTTCTTGTAAAGGTTCGTATGCAAATCGTATTACATTCAGGTCAAAACACGTAGAACTGAAAGGCGGCATTTTGCTTTGTCATTATGAAGCGTTGTTCATTTGTTACAAAACGCTACGAAACAACGAAAAAGCGAAGATTTTTGCTGTGTTAACGTGAGGTGTTTTGTAAAAAAAGCGTAAACGTCTGACCACTTGAGCGTACTTTGCTCATTCGCCGAAATGTTGATAAAAATTTATAACGTAATATGCATCCGAGATACAGGGTGGCCATAATCTGTAGCCTCATCATCAGAGCTAGGGTATCGGCATGCGACTGTTGAACAGCATTTGTTGCACAGCTGCAGCAGTAGCAGTCCAGTTTTGATCCGGTTCTGCCCCTGTTAAATGGGGGTGGCCGGATTTACCTCCTTTCTGACATGATTAGCTTCACTTCATTCCTCCATCTTGTTCGATTAAGGGCATCTTCCTCCACGATTTGGTGCCGCTTACATCTTCTGAACAGGGCCTTCAACATGCCCTTGATCGGTTTGCAGCTGTGTGCGATCAAGCCGGGATGAAAATTGGCACAAAAAAGACCGAGGTGCAGTATCTCGCCAGAAACCCAGGTCAGTGCACGCTACAAGCGAGCGGCAATACACTGTGGCAGGTCGAGAAGTTCAAGTACCTTTGGGTGGTTCACGAATGGCGGAAATCGGAACAAGACTGATACACGGATTGGTAAAGCAAACGCAGTTCTGCTTGAGCTTTCATGCTCTGTGGTCACAAAACGGGAGATTCAAACACCACAAAGCAGTCCATTATTAAACCAGTCTTTGTTCCGACTCTCACCTATGGTCATGAATCTTGGGTAATAACTGAAAGAATACTATCTCAAGTACAAGCGGCAGAGATGAGATTTTTGCGAAAAGTTCACGGCGTGACGCTCATCCTCCTCCGAATAAAGAGATCTCAGTTTGATTGGTTCGGCCATGTGTCCAGAATGCCCCTGGAAAGGTTGCAGAGGAAAGTCCTGCTGGCTGCACGCACGGGAAAGCGGTCGAGAACTTCACCAAGGACCATGTGGCGTGATTATATGCTTGGTCCCGTCTTCGTGTGGACCTTGCTTGGTCCGGTCTTCGTGTGGAGCCAGCAGAACTACCACAGATTGCTCAAAAGCGTGAAGTATTTCAAGGCCTCCTAGGGTTGTTGCCCCCGTGATTCTCCCAACAGGAAAAGCGGTTGTGGAAAGGGAGCAATGTTGATGCAGGGCTATCGCAACGGCATCATGGGCCCCGGGTAAACCAAAATACCAGGGCCCCAATACAAATATCACTTCAGGAGCACAAATGTATCTATTTGACAGACTTATAGCGTGAACACGAACAGAATAGAATGTAGAGCTCGTTGATATCCGGGCAAGTTTGTCGAGCCCATAAGCAACGATGGTCCAACGTTAACAAATACGGCCATTACTTTCCTTTGCAATCAGCTGCCAGTAAGGGATTACCTGTGACAACTCTGCACATTTCCGCTGCGTATGACTAACTTTTAACCATCCGCGTCTGTTTTAGGATTTATTGGCATCATTTTAGTGCAACAATTGACCGAGTCCACATTTATACACGAATTCGTGCAGTCATACAGTCGTAAATCCAAGCCACTCCGCGCAATACACTCAGCACAATAGGGCTCCGACTGAACTTGGGAAAGCAGACGAGCGTACCTTTTCACTTTTCACTTTGTTTGTGTGTAAACACAATATCGTTGACTGCTTCATTTGTACGTAATACAAAAGATTCGTTTCCATTAGTGGCATGCCACAAAATGCGAAACTCTGCAATCACTGACACGCAATTGATGGTTGATGCGGACGCGTTTTCGACTGAAGCACCTCAGGATCTGGACACTTGACTTCTTATTCAAAGCAAATGATCTGCTTTTCGGTGCAACGATTAGGGCAAGAACTATAACAAAGTTACCACCTGAACATCCAACATCTGGCATCTCCGCTTGCATGGATAAGCCTGTCTCCACATCCTGCGCTCTGTCTAAAGGCATTTGTCCACCAGCGATGCGTCGACGCTGCGATCTACAAGAAACAGTGCACAACACATTTTCGAACGCGCTCAACTTTCGCAACAAAGGGAGAAAACATTTTTTTCGCAGCAAAAATTCCACAAATATTCAGCTCGATGTTTTCTACTTCGTGGAGGGTTATTTTGCAGTGTTGTTGCAAATGGACGCACTCCATTACTTGCACGCAATACTCAAGCGCGTGGACAGGTTATTCAAGGATTGGTCAATTGCGTCTGTTAACTTTGACAAGTCTTTCTAGATGCTTTAGCAAGCTCAAAATCCCTGATACAAGCGGCGCTCTAAATCCTACTGCGCTGCAGTACGTAAATGCTGGTGTGAACGAAGAAATGCGCTGCAAAATCCGAAACAAATGCAGTGACCCGTGAAAGCGTTTTTAGTAAACGAAAGATCAAAAGGCCGTAGCAAGCATGAATCTGATAGCGCGTTGCTTGAGACAAAAATACCGACTTGCATTTTCTCAAACTTTAATGATAATCGTAACTGTACTCACGTATTGTTGCTTCGCAACACATTCAGCCTCTCGCCATTTCCGCGAAACCTTGCTGAGTACCGCGATGTCAACTTCACTCCCAGCCCAGCATAATGGTAACGTGACTGACCTCTCACTCCCAGTCGCCTCGTCGTGAGGTTGGGAAAGCATGCTCTGACAACTTTTCCAAACACTGCTTGGTTAAACGGCTTGATCGAATGGTTTCGGCAGAAGGTACAGTATTCCTGTGAAGCAAATTTCCTTTTTAATCAAACGCATGTAAATCTTATAGACACGCTGACATGAGCGGTGTTGCATTACGCTGGGTATCAGAGAGTAAATGATTGTTCTGATCACATTTCCCATTTCCCGTATATTTCATCCTGAGACATGAATCATCTTTGAGATTCTTGTTTCAGAAAACAAATCATCGCAGCGTAATTATTCCAGACGCAAACTGTTGTTTCTAACTGAAAACATAGATTGAATTGTACCTCTGGGCAAACTGTTTCGGGTCAATTGTGTCTGAGAAATATGTGAAACATCCCTGTTAACCAAGGATGTTTAAATGCTATACCCTGTCCAACTTAAAACAAACATGTCGCATTGTAGATCAAGGTACTGGCCAGTTTGACATACCATGCCCAAACTCACACCAGCACTGCCTTTCCAGGCACAGCACGAAACATGACAAACACAGTAGGTTGACAAAATTTGCATCACGAACAAGCTGCTACTGCTATCATATTGCACGAACTAGTTTTATGGTTGCAAGCAAGATTGTGACATTTTGTTTGTGTGGCAAATATTTGGTTAGTTTTCTGGTGATAGATAATAATAACCCACGTCATTTTCAGTTGTCTGTTTTATTTTTATTCATTTGGATATATAAAACTAACGACAAATAACGTGGTGAGAGTTCGTTCATGGGAAAAATCGTTACTGTGAACTTTTCAAAGGAGCCTGTAGTTGTGGTGATAATAAATCAGTGACATTTGTCTTATTACCCAGGTATTCTTCTTTTGAGCCAGTTGTTCTAACTACTGCTTGGCCGCCCGAGATCTTGGGGCAGACGTTGAGCAGCCATTCGACTGCCTCATCATCAGAACCGTCAGGCCATGCAGTCCATGGGGAAGTCGATGGATTGGACATTGGAGGAGAACATGGTCGACGGTTTGCTCTTCTCCGCCACACTCACAGCCCGCAGGCAGGTCATACGCCATTTGTACAAGCACGAGCGGAAACGTCCGACACCGGTACGGAGGCGGTCAAGCCGGACGCAGGCTCTTCTTGGGAGGGTCATTCCGGGGGATGGGTGTCGGGGATAAAAATGCGGAGTCTTGTGGGGTTGTTTGCCCACTCCGCATTCCATTGGTGATCCGCCCACTGCGCTGCACGTAAGTTGTTGTTGTCAGATGAACTGATGAGTTGTTGTGCGGCGGGTACAAATGGGTGTCTCAATTTGAGGCGTCGTGCGTTTGCACTCGATGGACGGGTGAGCGCTGAGTGGAGCAGATGTCCAGGCTCCATGGCGCGGCGTGCTAGAGATAGTATGGCTACACTGCGACGAAGCTCAGCAGGTTGGATGCCTGCGAGGATAGGAAGGTTGTCCGCTGGTGTAGGACGCAGGCATACAGTCACAATTCGCAACACATCGTTGATGACATGGTCGATGAGGCGGGTATGAGCACTGCGGCACTAGCCAGGCGTGCAGTACTCTGCGTTGAATGCACCAGGGCTAGGGTGGCTATTCGCAGAGTTGTTGCTCCAGCACCCCAACCGGAGCCAACAAGCCGCCTCAGGAGCGCGACGCGTGATGTCAGCTTCTTGCGAAGTGACTCAAGTTGTCGGCGATACGTGAGCGACCTGTCCAACGTTATTCCGAGGTATTGGGGCTCGGAGAAGGGCAGGGTTTCGTTGTTGTATTTGACTTTAAGCTCACGTTTAGCTTCCTTGTTGTTAAGATGGAAGGCTGCCGACACCGTTTTTGTAGTTCTGAGCTTTAGCTTCCAAGTCTGGAGGTATTCACCTACAGTTGTCATGACCTTGGTCAGTACCCCTTCCACTGCCTGCTAGTTTCCATCAGCATGCATGGTTGCTAGATCGTCAGCATATGCATACTTTCTGGAGACGATGGTTGGCAGGTCAGAGATGTAGATGTTGAAGAGAAGGGGCGCCAGGACAGATCCCTGTGGGACGCCGTTCTTGAGGCGTAGTAACCTGCTCCTTTTGCCGTTTCCGGTGGTAAGGGTGAAGCTGCGATTGTCAACCATCTCCATGATCATGCGGACCAGGTGTGTATTAGGCAGCAATTGCAGCAGCTTGCAGGTGAGGCCGCGGAGCCATACAGTATCGTAGGTCGACAAACACAGCTACAGCTTTCTTTTTAGCCAAAAACTATCCTCTATGTCCTGCGTCAGCAGGGTGACCTGGTCTACGGCCGACTTCCCGTGTCAAGTCAAGTAATGTTTGCGCTGTAAGTACACAGCAATAGAACACATTTCAATCGACAAAGCTTAAAACAAACAGCACAGGTTGGGTGAAAGACGGCCAAAGCAGTCACGATTTTACTCGATAGGAAAACATTTTAGTATTATTAGAAATGCAACCCCATGCAACAGGACCTACATATTGCGGCATTTTTTTACCATAATCAGTTCTAACATGTTTATGATGATAATTTCCTGAAACTTGTCTTGTGCCATGATCATGTATGCAGTGTAATTTTGAAAAAAAGTTATCAAAAGAAGAGGGCAGGATATCGGCATTATATTTATACATAAAATTTTCCAAATTAAGTTGGTACAAATCAGAAACTTTGAGAATTCTTAGTAATTTAAAATTATTGTTTGCACTTGATGTTCTCTTGCTAAAAGTCATGCATTTCAAAATTCGATTTTGTAGCACTTGCAGTGGTCGGATAACAGTTTTATAAGCGTATCGAAAGCCCGCCTACCCCCGAGGGAGCAATGGGTCGATGATTGGGTCGACATGAGCGTAGATGAGTCTCTCAAGGATTTTAAAGGGGACACACAGCAGAGATATGGGACAGTAGCTCTTTGGGTCCCCCAGTGGCTTTTCTGGCTCCACGCAGGGATTGCAACTACTAGTGCTCTTCTCCAGATCTTCGGAATTTTGAGTTGGCGCATGCAGGAAGTGAGGAAGTCGCAAAACCAAGACTTGAGAGCCGGCCCGGCGTGGAGTATGAACTCCGGGAAGATGGAATCCAGTCCCGGAGACTTTCCTGGCTTCAGGCGTCTGAGGCCAGCAGCAAGCTCCTCCGGCCTAAAGGGTTCAGAGATACTGCGACCCTCAGGTGTTGGAATCTTCCATAGGTCAGACAGCTCCTTGTTGACCAGCCTGGTTGACTCGCGATCCCCGGCCCTGTGTGCCCCGTTCTTCACGAGTTGCGAGGCGATGGAGTTTGGCGAGTCAGGGCACTGGGGAAAGGAGCGTCCAGACCTGCCAGTAAGTTTATTGATGGCTCTCCACGCCTTGCGGCTATAGTGCGAGAAGTCGATGGAATTGACAGATTTCTCCCATCGCTCCTGCTTCTTCTGCCCGAGCCGAGACAGTAGGGACGA
>JGI24159J19872_10006798_pt1 | contig 14959 bp, 6 predicted proteins | sample Ectturendosymbi4_FD_19872 | JGI IMG/M metagenome (IMG submission 19872) | reverse complement strand
CCCAGCACACCCAGCACACCCAGCACACCCAGCACACCCAGCACACCCAGCACACCCTAGTTATTCAAAGAAAGAACTGTTTCTACTAGTGTGAGCACAGATTCTGGTCGATAGTTTTGGCGAACATGAAGACAATTGAGCGGCCAAAAATCCTGTGAAAACATAAGAACATCGCTTGGGAAAGTGTTGTGAGAGCGGAAAACAAACATAACAATTATGGGGATGGTTCAATCAACAAAGAAAATCTAAAGCGGANTTTAGATTGTGGCGTTCGAACCATTGGCGGTAACGCATCGTTTAAAAGGTAGCAAAGTAACTTTACAAAGAGACCGAAGTCGGTTACAAAAGGTGCAAAAAGAATCTTGGAATGAGGAAAGGTTTCCTTCTCATATGTGCAGGTAAATATGTTTTTCTCTTCTCGCAAGTGAATTCGATGGCGAAGCAATCTGTGAAAAATGCATTACTGGATGCAGATCGTACAATCGGGTCACAAGGTTACTTCGGGTTAACAAGGTTACTTCGCGTTAACGAGGTTACCTCGGGTTAACAAGGTCTGCGAAGGCAGGAACCCTCTACGTCGAATTGAAAGCGTACGTGGCGAGAATGGACATGGATGTTTTTACGTAGAACCAAGATTGCTAAGCAAAAAGTTAAAATGGGAATGTGTGTTAGTGTTAGGCACTGGAAGCATGAAGGGACATCTGCGATATGACGTCACAGATTACAAGCTTGATATGATACAGGGGCAAATTAGACTTGACTGGGAATGAAGTGATGTTTGAAAATTATTTATGCAAGGGGTAAATTCCACGCTGAGCTTGAGAGCGAAAAAGAGGTTCACAAAAGTTTGCAAATCAGGTGAGTGCGAATTGTCTCCCCCAAAAAGCACAAGCACTTCGGCGAAATTTCAAATACATTTTTAGAGCCTTTCATTTGGGAAAAAACAATTGAAACAAGTTTTTCAGCTTTTCTTGTAGACTTTCTGTTTACCATAAAAAAACACGNGAAATATGAAAACAACATAAAAATACATAAGTTAAGAAATGAAGCAAATTTGTAAGGAGGCCTGCTTTATTTTAAAATGAAACATGCAGAAAAGCAAAACAGTTTACCTCAGCTTTAGACTTGTTTCATAGGTATATGGATACTGATGCTCATCGTGAAGATTCCGCATTGCGTCAGAAATCCTGCAGACCAAAACCAGCCTCTGTGGGTCACGACCGTATGGTTGCGGAATGTAGCAAGAGACAAGCTTCTCAATGGAAAGGTCACGCCACCAAAGATTTACAATGACGTCGTACCTATGACACCAGAAAAATAACACATATAATTTTCTTAAAGGCTTTCTCAACCTTGCAACATGAAATTCACATTGAGAGCATACTGTGTGTCAGAAATAGCACCCTATACTACATATGTCATAAATAGCACCCTATACTACACATTTCGAGTCTACATTAAAGTGATTGCATCGATTAGATTGAAATCCCCGAGAATTTATTCCACACGTTTAATTTGAACCGCATTTTACTCAACCGAGAGTGGAATAATAAAATAAAACAATATATATTTTGAAATGTTAATCGTGACTTATGCAGTCATATGTCATATATGCGGCCCCGGTAGCAACAAACTTTTCAATTTTATCATCCCCCCACCCCTCCTTCAGTGTGGCCCTCCTCACAAAATGTTTGCCCACCTCTGTCTTAAACAGTATTTCATTCCCCCNGTTGCATTTAAAATGCACTACAGTCATATCCCTCCCTGCAGGATTATAGCGGATCGACGTTGAAATGCTGCAACAACTTGAAACAGAAAAAAACGAGTGTAACATTCCTACCAGGAGAAGGTCCGTACGGTGAACTTAAAGAAACGTTCTCGTTTGAAACCGATCTGTTTTATAACTTTCCAAGTGATCCCATCAACGCTGCGACGGACCTAAACATAGCATGAAGCAAATATTAAAAAGTTTGCGAAACAATCACTAAAGAGCGCAAAAATTTGAAACGCGACAAATATGTGACGTAACAAATAGTCTTGTGTGCTATTTGTCTATGTGACGTAACAGAAAGTCTTGCTTAGCTGCGCTAAACAAAGTACTCACCTGCGCTTTAACAGGCCCCGTCCGGCCCACGACGAAACATGTTGGGAGGAAGATTTCAACATCTTTTTTGAACATCTGTCCGTGCGGTTCACACTCGAGAAGGGGGGTAATGCGATTCTACACCGGAAAAAAGTTTTTGAAAATTGATGACACAACTTGCCACAAACATTCCGAGATAAAATCTGAAAAGCATCAACAAATCCAAAAGGCAGCAAAAAATAACAGTTCACTCCCGGGTCTTAAAAGCCTCTTTGACCTTCTAGATTCGGGCCGCGAGCCCTATTTGTAAATACCCTGTTCTTGAGCTGTGCGCATGAACTATTGGAGGGAATAAAATCAGCGAACGTTTCATCCTCTACAGATCGCATTCTGATCCCACCGTTCGAGAGTTTCTTTCATAATTTAAGGTGAGGGTCATGCTGACGTCATCATCCAAAGCACCCTCCGGAACTTGGATGTAACACATTCCAACTTGCACCAATCCTCCTGCAGGTCCTACAACCACGGAAGTCTTCTCACTATCTTCAACGTCCTGAAAAATCGACCGAAATTTCATTGGCGCCATTACGGTTTTGTTCCAAATGAAACTAGCCCATGAGAAACTTAACAGTTGATGTCTTAGCTGGAGATGCATACAATGGAATATCGAATCCTATGGATTCGAATCCTTTAGTATTCGAATCCAAAAATCAAATTTTTTTCGAATATAAAGATTCGAAATAAATTTGGATTAAACAAACATGAAAAATTGCAAAGTCGGCAAAACAAATTATTTCAATAAATTCTGCTGTGGCACTCTGCGCTCCTGAGTAAGAGAAAGAAAGAAACACTCAACAAGCTCACGGCACTGTGTAGTGACGTAACGAGCTAATCAACAGGTCGTGTGACCGCTGACCGGTTTTCTAAACCTCTGCGCGTTCAGCTCATTTTATTCCTAGCAAGTTATTCCGAAATACGATTCGATATTCTGGATTCGAAATAAAGATTCTGGAACATTCCAGAAACTCTAAATGTTCCATAATGCACATCCCTAGTCTTAGCCCACTTATCCGTTTCCACAAACGCTGTGTGTTTGACGTTCATCAGCATCAGAAAAAAGATATTTTGAAAATGCGTTTTTATCTGCATTGTTAGAGACATATTTTTAGGATTAAAGGCCTAGAACCCTGCACTTTCCAACATGTTCTCAAATGACGCCGCCAACGCGAATTTCGCCAATTGCTGTTGATCAGTAACAAGGCAATGGCATGCTTGCACAAAGAAGCAGCGACAGCTGCATTTAAAACCGTCGATAGCAACGGTTGCTACGGATTCAGAAACCACGGAAGCGAATGCTAATCCAGCAATTCTCTCACGGACCATGACACTGCACCCACCTCAGCAAAGTCGCAGTCGCCGCGGGGTTGTCTCTCTGAGGCGAAAGTTCTTGTTAGACAAAGCTTAAGCTTGCATCCCTTCGTTGGTGAAGGACAAGCGGGTTGCGATTCCTGCTAAGAGAGGCAAGTTAAGAACGCAGGCAACTGAAACCGGCGCAGACTTTGCGATAAGAATAGCATACCGTCAGTGGCGGACAGGAAGAAGAGGCGAGCTCTGGTCGGTACGTCCACTCCAACCCAACCACCCTGCAGTTCTGCCGGAAAAAAAGATTGCAACAAAACGGGGTTTAGAAATCATGAGGAAGCCACTGCAATATTTTAGAAGATGTTCGCACCAGAATGTGTCGTATAAAAATAAACTTCGGTCTGCAACAAGATCACAACGCAACTCGAGAAAGACAGGCGACATGTCAGCGGCCAAACTACGCCTCTCATTTTCCGACTCAAATGCATAAGTCACAAGCACTTAAAGTAATAGCATGTTCTTCGCAGAACACTACAGTCCCCTAGGCATCTTCACTGTCTTAGAGTGAAATATTCAGGTTAGCAAAGTAGAATTTTCCGGTTATAAACAGCAGGATTTGGAAAAAAGGCGATAATTTTTCTAAATAGCAACAAACCACGCACCACCAAGATTGTGCATCGTATTCAAACTCATCCACTTACCACATCTTTGCGTCTGGTTGCTGATTGAATTGCTTGAAGACACGTCGTAGATATCTCGCAGTGGCTGAGATACAGGGCTTGGATTTTGTGCAATGCACTTGCAAGGGCGCAGCAGTCTGCAATACCGTTATAACTGAGATCCAAAACGTTCAGCTGAAAAAAAAACGCAACAGGAGTCTTCAGAAAACCACCTCCTGATGACTCACGTTTATGAGGTCTGGCACGGCATGTACTTTCAGTGCAAAACTCTTTAAATTGCTTCTAAAAATTGCCAGAGCTCGGCATCAAACCACTCCGAAAGACCAATCTGCCGTGAGGCCGAGCAAAGCAAGCAGGTGTTTGTGAGGTTGGTCATAATTACCTAACCTTGTAATTATTCTCAAAGATCAGCACTTTTCAAAACTATCGTAGATTTCAGCGCTGGTGGTACCACTGCGCGCATCGTTCCTGAGGGGCACGGAAAGCTTGCAGCGAGTTTGGCTACACGCATTTTCCAGGACGTTAACAAGTCAGAAAAGCGGGGCATATAACAGCAAGCTGCAAATGGTACAACATAAATGTAGCCAGGGGTCCTGGGGGCTATGACCCCCAAATTTTTAGATCATATAGTCATTTTGTGCCTTAAGAGGCAGTATGACAAACAAAATAGTGTTATTCGCCTAAAATCAAACATTTTTCCCCAAAATCTTTTTTGACCCCTCAAATTTTTGGGATGGCTACGCCAGTGGGTACAAAGCAAATTTTCATTGATTTAATGCATGCAGACGCCCTCACTCACACACACTCACACAAGCACACTGAAAAATAAAAACTAACCGAGTACCGGCGTTGCTGGATGCTTTTTGAGATGCATCTCAAAACTTGCTCTGATATTTTGCACCGGTTCAAAGTCAATTCGTTCAAATGGTTGATTTTCTCAGCTATAAGATCGGCTGCATCATTCGAAATGACGCAGTCATGCATAACCAGACGTATCACCTTGAAGAAGTTGCAGTGAAAGTAAAACTCAAGTAAATGAAATCAAATTTGTAATAAAAGAACATTCGAATAAAAAATTGGCCTTACGCAGTATACTGTTCCCTGGGTACAGGCTTTAATGCCAAGATCAAGATGGAAATATCAAAACCAAGAGGGAAAAAACAAGCATAAAGTATCAAAGACGCTATCAACGGAGCTTACGGCTAGACTCCCATGTAAACGGCGATTTGTCACGTGATTATGTTTCGTGAAAGAGATTGCGAAGTCTTCTTTTGCGAGAAACCATGAGATTTTTTTCAGTCGAAAAATATTTGCATATCTAGTTTAACGCCTTCAGAAAGGAACGCTGCTGACAAGAAATGTGGATTCTGCGGTGGCCCTGCTCCAGCACTTGCTTCTTTTGCGGAATACTTTAGGTCGGTAAATTGTTATTAGTGCTTTCTTGCAATATTCAAATTCTTTTATTACATGTTGTAAAGTTTCAGACTGCGGACGAAACCCGAGCCACTCAATTCAAAAGCGTAGCCCGTTTTCACCATAATTGAGCTTTCGCGAACAATAGTTGGAAAAGCGCTTGAGATCATTTGTATATCTCTCAAAAATAGGTTCAAGAAACCCTGCAGATTCCATAACTTTAAAAGACATTCAAAGATTTAACTCACTCTTTTGCGGTTTCTACTTGAAGCTTGAAACAACGTGCACACGTCGCAACTCGAAATGTCACCACCAAATATAGTAATATTGATATCTTCCGGTGTTTGCAAGGAACTGAGCTTTCCGCATGCTCTCATAACATCATCTAAACATTCAATTCATTACAGTATACATGAGCGGGATATTCCTCACGAAAAACTCTTTTCATCAGCGTTCGTCTCTCTGGTGTGCGGCTACCATTGTCCATGAAACATGTGACGAGTGACCTTCTGCTGATTTGATGCAATTGAACAGACAAATGCCTCATTCATGCTCGAGACAGCAATCTTCTACGTGGAGTTAACGCAACGCCTCAGCTTATTTCGCAAGCATGCATTCAACAAAGCAAAAGGTCAATACGGATTATGAACGCAATTGATGTAAGCGACAGCAACAAACGATATCGTTCTTATTTATTCAGCTATGAATGAAATCTTTACATTGAGAAAATTCTATTGAAAACCACCGAATTGCAATATAAAACTACCAGCTTGATCCAAGCAGAACGTGGACAAGCATTTACTCGTCACAAAAGCCATGTTTTCGTGGAAGCTTCACCTTTAGTTCCAACATAAAACTCGGCAGCTGCTTCATCAAACGAGTTCTTCCTTTCTGTAGTTCCCATCTCTTCAGTTGGAAAACATGCTGACGCCTTGAAATGATGATTGACTAAATTGCTGCCAAGACTTAGTATTGCTTCATAAATGACATAGAAACACAGGTCACAAAATCAGCATATATTTTCTCAAAATAATCGAAATCCACTTAGCAACTAACTCGTCTATCACTTTGTGAAGCAGGACACGAAGCAAGCAGTACGCGTGGCTACAGCATATCAACACAAATATTTTAATACAAGTAGTCAGTGTTACCTCTGTGGTGCGCAGCGACGCGCAAGCACGGAACCCCCTCAAAAAATTGAAATATGAAACAATAAAAGCCAGTAGACTTTTTTTTCAAATTTGCAATGTCAAGGCCTTCTGCACAACGTAAAGCCCCCTACTGGAGACTTTCTGGCGACGGTTCTGCCTACAGAATCAGGATGCGAAACTTGCGAGAAAATTGTTCTACAGTACTGTTGATCTTATTGCTACAAGAACACGGCAACGAATCTTCAAATATTTGTTTCCAGTTGCGGCAGGCTGCAGTAGGCGTTTTGCCGCATGTGACTGTTGAAAGCAGACATCTTTGGCCAGGTTGGCTTTTTTAATGCAAATTCCGCCTTTTTTAAAGTTGTTTGACATCACAAAATGTTGTTCGGCATGTCCGCCATAGTTTTGCATGTTTTTGGCCTTTGTTAATGGTGTTGGCAGAAAAAAAACGTTTTGGACATTTTTAAAAACTTGGCACTTTTGAGATAAACTTTTGGATTGTTTTCAGCATGTTTGGCACATTTACTGATGTTATTTGGCACGTTTTGAGTAGTCATATGGCGTATTCAGTCCATATGAACCTGGAAAGCTTAAAAATTTTCTGTGGGATCTCTGTGAGTACATTTTGTCGTAGATATTTTGTGCAATTATGACATATATAATATATCAGACATTTGTGTATCGGAATCCAACTAATTAAAAAAAACTATGATATGGTTCATATTTGCATTTTTTGTGTTTTATTGGTTGAAACCCTTATACTTTTTTATTAAGCATTTTATTCTATAAGAAGAAATGGTACTTTTGAATATTAACAATTTTGCTTATTTATCTGCAATAATTCTATGCTTCATTCCACAGCAACATTGTATTTTGTCATTACTCAACGAGACAATTCAAAACGATAGCCATACGCCTGTTTTATCTTGTTTGGCCTTTTTGAAGCTGTTTGGCATATCTTGACGTGCAATTTGGCATTTTTGGTCCATCATTACATGGCAACCCTGTCTTCGGCAGGTTATTCAGCGAGTAAATGATTGCTGATAGCGGTAAGCCACGCAGTTTAACACTGCGTGAAAAGAAGCATGAGTGAAAAAGAGGCATTGCTGCCAACTAAGCGCAATTTTTGTGACTGTTGCAGTAACACAGGGCCTTTCCTTGTGGTATAGAAAGGATAAAGCACTTTGTGAACGTCCATTTGCATTGCATCGTCAGCAACCATAAACGGACGAGCAAAATATTTACGATGCCCCCTCTGGAAAAAGTTTTGCCGACACTCATGCACATCACTTATGAAATATCACGTACATCACGTATTAAATGTCAGGCACTTCACATATGCAACATCATACACATCATATATGAATAGCTCGAAACATCAATTTGTACGTTAATACAAAAGATAAGATATGACAGACCCCTTCTTTACGCAGATCAGCACAGGTTGGTTCGACACAAATAGAATTCTTGTTTAGATTCCAAAGTCTCAAGCCTTTTGCAACACCTCCTAACTGATCATTTTCGGGTTTACAGTCTTTTGTATCCGAAAGGTCGATCTGCGTGTAACAACAAGAAATGAAATATATTTATTTGAGTGAAAGATATTTTCGCAGCAAAAATGCGAAGGCAGAGTATTGCTCCTTTTGTCAGAAAGTGTACAATTTATAAAAAAAAGCACAACAGATGGTGGTTTCCTATAAAAACAAAAAGAGCCACAATAGAGATTACCAGCTTCTCAAGCTTTTATTTCTCTGCTAACACGTTGCACATGCAGGCAGGTTAAAAATGTCGCTAATTACAAACATGGAAATTACGAACTGGAAAAGAATTACTTATCTAATTCGTTAAGCACACATGTTGGATCAAACGTCAGCAAGTCAACGAAAAATCAATTGAAAGATGGACATTTTACTCCATCTACGTGTAAAATTGAAGCAATAGCACGTCAAATGCTGATGTAACAGATCGGAAAAAACGCAACTTTAAAAAACAATCTTTCAGGGAAAGAGTTTTTCGTTCATACAATTGTTTGTAGAACAGCTAGGTTTGCTCATGCACATTGTCGACGTGATAATACAACATTGTTATATTGTCGACGTGATAATATAACATTGTTATTGGGCAACGTGTTTTAGTCTATGTGACAATGAAATCCAGAGCGTTGGAAATGTATCACTTTCCCCCTAAGGAATAAACGAGCTCACAATTTAGTTTCACCAAAAAGTCAGTCTGCTGAGGGCAAGCGCTAACTTGGAAGATGTGTACAGGCAACATCGATAAAAACAAAGACAACAACCAACAAAATGCTCGCAAACATGTGTTTACGTCTCTAAACAGACGCCGAGTATCTCCTTGCAGATTATCCAAAGCATGACTGTTGAAGTTACACTGCCTCAACTTCAGCTCCAACAGGTTTTCACTCTGCTCAGAAATTAAGCTGACTTCCGCCTCTCCAATTGTTGTTTCCCATACTTCGAGATGTCTCAACTGAAATTCAAAAAATTAACTTATTTATGACAACCTACGTTGATAATGTTTGCTCTCGGCCAAAACATAAATCCGTAATAAAATTTCAAGCGCTTGCCCGCTGGAGAATAATACAATGTACAGAGCACTGCGATGTGCACAATACAACGCCCATAGAGTTTGTAGGCAAGCTAGTGTGCGTACTTGTTGCATTCTTAGGATAACTCGCATTGCCTGCAGGAAGTTGGACAAAATTGATCGATTCAAAAAAAGAGCACCTATCTAAGCAACGTACCTCGAGCACTGGCATCAACCAATGCGGGGTCTCACAACCAGGGCCGGTCTTTAGCCAATTGGACCGAATGCTTCCAATCGGACCCCGCGCCAAAGGGGGCCCCGCGCTACGCCTACGAACTTACGCAAACTTACACTTTCAATCAAAGCATGAGACCCGTTTCCAAGGAAAGCAAAAGTAAACTGCGCTGTTTCAGATGCCCTCAATAATTTGTTCTTTAATCGTAACAATGGGAATTGTTTTTCGTCAGTGTGTAGCCTAATGTTTCAATAGCAGCTAGTTACGACAGAGAGTAAAGTTTTACAACTGTTTTCTGCTTCAGTTACAAGCGTTTATAATTTGACAGGTCAAGTTTCAATAGTTCAATACTTTCAATAGTTTCAGCAAGATACGCTTCGATAGTCACTGTTGTTTCGTTAGTTACAGTACTGGTACTTATCTGCTGAAGATTACCTTTAGTTCATAACTGCGAATAGGTACGGCTTAGTCAGTCTTATTCAATTTCACTGTCGTAGAGATCTGATGAGGCAATGTGAGATCGGCATAAACGTTTGAAATAAACCTAGTTTTAATTACGCAAACTTAAGACCATTACAGAAGTGCAAAAAATAACCGTTCCTTAACCAGTCATAGAAAATTACTTTAGCGAATATGCAAAGGAACGGAAGTGTTAGGGCCACCTTCTACGTAACAGAAGTGACAGTGAATCGAAGTAAGCCTCATGATGTTCATGTGGTGAGATTCCCATTATGAAGTACTGCCGAAACAAGAGTTAAGGTTTTATTCTCACACAGATTGGAGTCATGGTTTCTGAGATATAGCCTAACAAACTGGAAGTTGCAAAATGACTGAAAAGGTGCAAAGGTGGGACGACTTTTGTGGAAGGTTTGAAGGCTCCTGAAGTACTTGCCTGTTCTGAAAAATTTTTGAAAGGTAGGTTTATAATTACTGGGAAATCTGCCATTACTTTATATATGTCTTTAGTGTTAACAGAGAAAATAAATTTCTAACCTTCTCCGGGATATTCAAAACCAGCTCTGATGAACGGTTTATGCTCTAATCGGTGCTCTATTAAATAAGCGTGTTTCACTGTAACCATCTTCCGAGTGTAAAGTATATAGTGATAGGCGTGCTTTATACTGGTGTTTTGATTTTTGGTTTTAACAAACGATATTGGGCTATTTGTTTAAAAATACATTTTTTCTGTAACTCACATAAATATCATGAATCAAAGACCAAGAGGCATAGGCTGAAAATGTTAAGTGGCAGTCAAAAGAGGGCTAAAGCTAGGACAAAAAAGGCCAAAGCAGAAAAAGAGAAAAGTACGTTGAACAAGTATTTTAACAGGACTACCTCAAAAAATGCACAAAAAGCTCTAGAAGAACCACGCCATAGTGAAGATGGTGACAACGTGGGAAGACAGCGTGGTGATGTTATGCCATACGGTCAAGACGCAACTTTATGTACGGTAAGTGAGATAAGGCATTTCGAAATTGTTGAGTCTGACAAAGAAGAAAGCTGGTCCACCTGATGAGGCTTGCGAGGACTAAAATTCAAAAGCTGTTGGAATCGTTGGATTAACAAGCGGTTCTCTTAGATGGCCAGCTGTCATTGGTCGGAATGTAAGGGATTATTTAGCCAAAAAAAGAACCAGCTACAATTAAAAAAGAAGTTCTCTCCTTAAACGAGAGTGATGGGACGCGGTTTTTTAGGTTCCACTGTAAAAGAGTACTATACTAAATGGTGGAGCGGTAGATTGTCCATGGATAATATGTTCGGCATCGAAAATAGAATCTTGTGCTATTACTGCAAACTTTTAAACTCTGGACACCCAGTACCTCCTCTGAAGGTATATTTGAATGTAGTAACTTATGGATTTGTTTGATGTTACGGCATTGTCCGCTGAAGCATCCGCTGGAAAGGTGCAACTGGGGGACGTGCTCTAGACCTCGAGCCTTGCTCTTTAACATCAACAATTTCTATTATTGTGACTTAATGCCTCCTTAAAAATTTCTGCACACGCTATTGAATAGGGGCCCCGCAAAAGTGTTTCCAATCGGGCCCCGGCCTAGTTAAACGCCGGCCCTGCTCACAACGAAGACTGTTAAAGCCTAGTCGAATGAATTGCATTTCGGTGTGATTAGCCGGCATTTAGTACATAGGCGCAGCCAGGGGACCATTCCCCCCAATTTTTAGAATGTCTAAGCCATTTTGTGCTTTGAGAGGCGGTATCTCAAACAAAATACTCCGCCCAAAAAAAATTTTTGGCTGGCTTCGCCACTGATTTTGTACCAAAAGATGTGAAAATTCACTAACACACCAATACGGCGTCATGAAAAAACAAAGCAATCTGGCATTTGTTTGTTGCAGGAAGACTGGGTAACGACTGAATACCCCAAACAGCAAATAACGAAAATCTTGGGTGAAAATGTCGTCTCGACGAACTGGTTAACGGTAAATCGTTTGTGAAGAGAAATTTTGAAACAAACTAACACTTTGTTTATTTAGTGATAAACGTTCTCACGGTGAATGTCAAACAAAGGCTCACGCCCGTAACCAGTTTGGGACACTAGGGGAGGCGAAGAGTGTTCTGAGAGGAGCCCAAACTTTTTAAACTATGTCCAATAATTTTGAACTATGTCCAAAACATTTTTCCAAGGGGGAGAAAGCCCACCTGCGACCCCATTCACGGGCATGCACAGGTTGCAACCCGCTACATGTTTTAACCGGTACTCGAGATGACGCCAACATCTGCAAAACGAAATAAGAAATTGACAGTACCTTCTTGGTAGAAGTAACTCTTATTTCAAATTTGCCCAAATGTTTTTCTGTTAAATACCTCTTTGTTTCCTTTTCCGGACATGTTTATCGCTTTCTAAAGTTCTTGTAGTAACTTAACTTGCGAACCTTTGTTGTTTTGAAGTCGCCATCGGTGCACCGTGGGCGCTGGAANTTTTTTTCCCGTGGGGGACAATAGTGGATATTTTCAGANGTGGCCAAAACATTTTTACCAGTGGGCGCCAAAAGTGGTGAAATTACATCTTTCTATCAACTAAAATAACAACCTTTTTTGCTGAAAATGTAAGAGGAAAATCAAATTAAAAATCCAGGGGGTCGTGGCACCCGTGCCCCTTTCGTGTTATCGAAAAGCATGACCGATGACATGAAGCCATGTATATACACATTTTACTTGATATTTTCTACTCTCCCAAAGACTGATGTTTATTTACGCAGTACACTATAGTAAAAAAATAATAATTATAAGGCAGGCAAGCATATACCTTAAAATGTGAGTGTTTCGCAAATCTAAGAAAACGTTTAGAAATAGATATGGCAATTTCAAATAACTTACGAACTACTTACCCGATGCTGGTTTTCATTAACTGTCCCGATCAACTCTCTGACGCCTGAATTTCGCACGAAAACACCATTGAAATACAAATCAACGTCCAGTTGCTGTTCCGCATATTTCAAGTCATGAATCGCAGCTCTGAGCTCATCTGGAAAATGAAGATAGTTGACAAGCAGAAAAAACAATCGGCAATATCCCCACTCTTTAAAATTACAACACAAAGACCCAGCAGCGCAGCATTGTTGACAAGCTGAAGTGTCATAAAGAAGCTTAGCCTGAAAGTTTCTAACGACAAAGATCTTCTTCTTCCATTGAGCCAGTTCTTTTGACCACTGTTTGGCCGCACTTGACCTCGGGGCAGATGTTGAGCAGCCATTCGATAGTCTCATCGTCCAGCACCGTCAGGCCGTGCAGTTCATGAGGAGGTCAATGGATTGGACATTGGAGAACAACATGGTCGACGGTTTGTTCTGCGGCACACTCATAGGCCGTAGATGAGCCCATAACCCATTTGTACAAGCAGGAGCGGAAACGTCCGACACCGGTGCGGAGGCGGTTAAGCCGGACCCAGGCTCTTCTTGGGAGGGTCACTCCGGGGTGTGGGTGCCGGTGTCGGGGATGAAAACGAGGAGTCTTTTGGGGTTGTCCGCCCACTGCGGGTTTTTATTGGTTATCCTCTCAGTGCGCCGCACGTATGCTGTTGTTGTCAAATAAACTGATGAGTTGCTGTGCGGCGGGTGCAAATGGGTGTCTCAATTGGAGGCGCTTGGAAGATGGTGAACAATGATTTTGACACAACGCTGCAGTTCCAAACGTCTGGCATTAGGTACTCGTGATCTTCGATTCACAAAATTTCGCTCCAGTCCCGATTTACATTCGAAGACACTGACCCCGTCGGATTCACAGCCTTGAGGGAGTTACAACAAGACTACGGATTTTAGTCTGGAGAGACCCTGTATTGCCGAACAAACGTGCTGGAAAATTATCATATTTGCTACAACCAAGCAAAATCACATTTGAAAATGTCCATGCAGAATACTGCCTGGTATAAATTCAATAAACTACTTACCTGTGTTGGAGATGTGTGCACTTCGCGTGCACTTTTTCAGAGACTTTCGCGTAAACAAAGATGTCATCTGAAAATAGGAAAAGTATTCAGTAAATTGGGAAAATAATAAGCAGCAACGGAAATTAGGAATTTATAAAAAGTCCTTGGCAGTTTGACAATACCCTCAAAGTTATCAACATGATTAGAAGGGTTTGCAGAGTTTCTTACAGCTTAACACTTTAAAGTACTCAAAGTATAACGAGACCACAAACGGGTCTTCCAAGAAGCATTTCAAAAGTTCGGAGAGACAAAGTTTAAAGTTTAAGTTGTTTCTGAAGATATCAGCATTTGTGGCAAGTTTATAGTCAACAACCAGAAAAATAACGAGTATTGTTCGTTTGAAAATTTGCAAGATTTCACACTTTAGCTATTTAATCAATCAAAATTGCACAGTGACATTGTTTGTACAGTATCTTTAAAAAATAGAAAATAGTTTTCATACATCGTGCTACGCAGAGAAAAACTTGCAAGGTAATATATCAAGTTATAAAACTATGATTTTCAACTACAAGTCGTATTGTTGGGCTAAATTACATTTGGAATTAAAAAATTACAGTAAGGTTTTTTAAAGCATTGTAAGGACTTCTCTTTGACATCTATTACGACATCTGAATTTTAGGTCCACTAAAGTTTTTCCTTAACTCGGTGTGCTTGCATACTAAAAACAATTATTTTTCATTGAATTGCTAGCATTGTCGTTGTGATTTTTATTCTCTCAAAAAAGTGACTACCAGGCTCCTCAAAGAAAGAAATTGCAATAGTCTCACACAATCCATGCAATTAACAAGCTAGTCTAAATCATGAACACTATGTACTGTAGGCAGATGTAAGGTTGTGGAACAGAGGGCAAGTGTGGGCTATAGGTATACTGTACTGTATNATCGATTTGNGTAACTATGTTTCTGCTATTAGAACAGCGGTTTAATCACAGCATTGGATGCCCTGGCCTACACCACCCAGATACACAGGCAGGGCCGGATTAAGGGGGGGGCAACAGGGGCAATTGCCCCGGGCCCCCCGCTGAAAGGGGGCCCCCCGTGATGAAATTT
>JGI24159J19872_10006797_pt1 | contig 14963 bp, 9 predicted proteins | sample Ectturendosymbi4_FD_19872 | JGI IMG/M metagenome (IMG submission 19872) | reverse complement strand
CCCTGCATAAACGCAAACACCTCTATTGAAGACTTTCTGGCGACGGTTCTGGTTCGAGCCCCACCATTCGCAAAGCCTGGTCCGGTTTTGAAATTGCCCCCCCCCCTCGGGCGAGCTCGGACGGGTGGAAGTCACCAGGCGATGAAGCATAAGATTTACGACACACACAATGAAAGTGTCAAGCAATAAATAGCAGATAATGCGCCGATGGCAAACGGCGTCGGCTTTAACGCATTCCCGCGAGTAAACGATGAAGCGATTAAACAATATCCCGACGCGTGACGTCATAGCTGCGCAATCATGTTTGCGTTCAAACAGCGAAGGTTCGATCTCTTGGAGATTAACGCGCAAAGTAGTTGCCGCCGCTTCAGGAACGTCGGCGTTAGCAAAGCGGGTCACGTGATGTAATCTGCAAACGGCAGGTTGTTCAACTCGTTGCGAGACGAGAGCCCGCGTTGAAGCGATGAGACAGCTCTTGGATTTGTTGAGGCCAGTATCGACCCCGGCAGGCCGACGTTGAAAAACAATCACGTGTGCTGGGCAAAAGCGGTTCCCCAGGAAAATCGAGCATGTCGCCGCGTATGAACATGCAGCGCACACTAAGCTGCAGCAAGGAAGAAAGCGAACGACTGTGCGAAGTGCAAATACATCATCCCGAGATAGTACGCCGACAAATGTAAAAAGCCAACGCATGCGAGACGTTGCGGGCACTGAATTGGACAATTTGCCTGACTGACCAGAAAGTGTCGGGCGATAATATCAAATTTGCAAACAAAAAAACAGAGCGTAAAACCAGATCGTAAAAAGGCAACACCGTAACACTAAAAACACATACAAATACTACGAATCTGCACATAATTTTATAAATAATTTGCAATACTTTCTTCACGTGTTCAACGACTATCCTCGCTTTTCCGCAAATTTAAAACAGAACCAATTTTTAATAGGACTGTGCTATGAACAACTACACAGGGAGGCTGGAGAGCGGGAGCGTTGGCCTCTTTGCCTTTTCAAAAAGGGGGCAGTGGGGGCTGAGGCGCCTTTTTCGTGAACAGCATCACAGGTGATTTCCTAGTCTATGAATGTCGACTTGAAACAAATTCATTGCAGCTTTTCGCGCATCCAGAAAATCCAGCACGGTTTTCTATAATTTCTAGTATTGTTTTGAGTTCAAACTTGTTGTGGAGCACAGAAATGCGATGATCATCCCCACTTCCGTGTCCACTTTATTTATAAACGTCTTCTAGCGTAACAATCTCGAGTTTTCTGAATTGACAACAACTTTGGAAAGACGCAAACAAATCGGTTCGCACTTTTTGTTTTTTTTTTAAAGAAGTTCCATTGCCCTGGCCTGTCTTACTGCCCCTCCTGCCCTAGCGCTGCTTCGGCGTCCCTGCTTCTACGCGCATTCGTCGTTCGTCAACAAACACGCTTTTCCCGTAAGGTTGAAACAGAACTCGCTGAAGGCGGCCTGGTGCTTGGGACGGACGAAGCGTACGAACGCGCGCAGCAAGTGATGACGTCCGGGTGAGTCGAGAAAGATGTCGGCCAGTGACGTCATCAGCGCACTGACGTCGCCGTTGCTCTTGTACGTGGTCGTGACTTTCTTGAAGTTCTCGTACGACTGCAGGCTGAGCTCTCGCCGGACCGACTGAAGGAAGAAGCTGGTGGCGCCGAACCGCGCGGCGTGCTCGTCTGAATCAGAGCGGGCGTGTCAATTTGAAAAAATGCAACATGGGAAACGAAAATCACAAAACAACGATGCCACCGAATAACAACGCAGTCAAACGAAAAATATTATCAGGGGTAGGGGTACCTAATTTTTACTTGCGACAAGTCCGCTAAAAGGCAATTAAAGTTTAGATTTTCTTCCAAATTCAGGATCAGTCGATAATTTCCCAGTGTGCTCTCCTGGTCAGAGTGCACATTTGAACGAGATCGCGCGAGCGTTCAGAATTATCCAGTGGAAGACCAGTCCTCTGTACGGGGATTCCCCGGTATAAACCAGCAACACTTCCACCATTTGTATAAACGGTTGAAGAAAAGCCCTTGTCCCCGCTGCACAATTTCGTGCAGAATCCTTCAATGGCTGCAAGGATGCTTATTTTTATTACACGCCAGCATAAAATCTGGTCTTGCTGCCTGAAAGACAGGCCCGCAATCAGGGAGAAAACCGGGTAATTGCCCCCCGAAATTTTCAGAAACATCGCGGTAGCGCCAATAGCTTTAGTGGTTAGGCGCAACAACAGTCATTTTGATTCCGCCGAAGATTTCAGCTGCTGCGGGTCTGGGTTGGGTTGTTGCAACAGACGATACTTGTAACTTCCGTGAACAGTCCTTGTAATAAATATTGCATTCAATGCGTCATCGAACAGCATTTCATTTCTGCCCCGTGCGCAGACAATATGTCTATCGACGTCATCGAGTACAACATTAAACACTGTGGGGAATCATCAGTTGCAATCCGTACTCGCGACCGTTCCTGTAGCACTTCAACGACGCATCCTTCCACAATCCATCTTAAATCTCAAGGATGGCGCAATCGTGGCTTGTCGAAGCAACGGCGCTGTTTTGCGTATAGCTTCGAAATTTGCACGGGTCTGGTACCAAAGGCCTCCTAGAAGTTTCTAAGGAGGGCTTGTCGGAACAATACAGTGCGCTGAACTCAATTCTCCGAACGAATGAAATCGAAAAGCGTCACAGTCGAGTCACGAGTTACCTCTCCGAGTCAATCGGACGGGGCCCTGACCCCTCCACGTCAATCGAACGGGGCCCTGACCCCTCCACGTCAATCGAACGGGGCTTTGACGCCTCCACGTCAATCGAACAGGGCCCTGACCCCTTCACGCCAATCGAGGACGGGGTCTTGAGCGCAGCAGGTTTTAGACGCGAACCCCGTGGCAAGGTCGCTTGACTGCAGAGTTTTGCGGCTTGCATGTGAATGGCGCTTGGACTGGTGCGGTGGCCAGCAGAGGTTAGGCCAACCATTCAACAAATGGCTGTTCCGCCGAGGAAGATCACCGCAAATCATGACGTATATCTGTGATTGATTTCGTTTTCACATAAATCTCCGTGACTGATTTCACCGCATCAGCGAAGAGGCAAATGTTAAACAGATGGTGAAAGGAGAAAAAAACTGAACAAAACGAAGCTCGCGTTTGCATTGTACTAACACCGGCATAGCACACGGTAACCAAAGTCCCTTTTTACGCAAACCCGCCCGTGTCATAATTTCGCCCAAGTTGCCAAAATTATATTTTACAGAGCACATGCAATGCGATCTATGAACGTTAAAGCGCAACTCTGCCGAAACTCGAATCCATCAGTCAAAGTGGACGCGACATTCACGCTGGAGTTATGAGTCGCGTGCTTTCAATGGGAAAAGAACGGTTCGAAAACTCGTTACTGCCAGAACGCACCAGTGGAGTAAATGGTGGTGGTCTACGGTGATTTGTGGTAAGGAAAAGCCCAATCACTTAGCTCACTTCCTTTCTGGATGGCAAATAGCTTAGTGACTTTAGATCATCGTTTATCACGCGGCGACGGTGCGGGGATTAATCACGGGACGCGTTGTTTTTGCCGCGGAAACCCTACAAGACATTTTTCTCTACGATCCATTGATTACGAGTTCCACGTCACTTTCATTGAAGATTGCGGGTAATCCTGCTAAGGCCAGATAGACCGCTTTCTGAACTAAAGCTTCCTGTTTAAATTTGTAAAAGCAAAATAACTTTTGCTTGCTTTAAAAAGCATCGGTGAAGCAACACTGACTGTGAAGTCGAGGTTGGGTTCTTAGAGAAAGGAAGGCTTGTTAGCAAAGGGTGAGCTTGATAAAACCAGACCCACCTTCCGCAGAAAAAACCTGGTTTCACTTTTTTTATCCACATCCTTGTGTGACCGAGACTTTTAAGAAAATATTTGTCTGTTTGTTTTACTTCGTCAAAGATTTCTTGTACGTAAAAGCGTAACTGAATGCCCCATAACAAGCGATGGCCCACCTTTCACAGGGTTCCCACAAAAACTCGATAATCAAATTCTAGCTAGAGAGCCGTCCGATCGAGCTAGAGAGCTGTCCAACCCTACCAAAAATGCAGAAAGTCCCCTAGTGTCGATTTTTAAACATCCGAGAACTTTTGGGTCTAACTTTTTTGGGGTGATGACCTAAGTACGTGGGGGTCAAGAGATTTTTGGATGATGTTATCGGGACCTGAGAAAAGAATACAAGAGGCAATTACTTTGCTTTTTCTTTTAAAGAAAACTAGGCGAAAATCCGCATCTTTGCAGCCTTTGATTGGCCTTCTAGCGTTGGCGGTTGGAAAGTTTGATCAGCTAATCCTCTAGGACAGGGGCGGGCAACCTTTTTCGGTTTGTGCGCCGAAATCGGTTAAATCAATGACAAAATTCTTCCGCGTGCCAACCAAAATTTGTGGTGAGGGGTCTGACTTTTGGGCTCCTGTGGCAGCGTTCCCCCCCCAATTGGGGGTATGGAGTGCGGCTGATACGGCTCTGTTTGTAGCCATATGGTATCAAAAGCTCATAAGGGTTAAATTAAGTAACGGATTGTTAACAAGCGAAAATGAAGAAAGGGACACTTTGAAGGGGGGAGAATCTCGTTTCCGAAGCCTCGCTCACGTGTTCGCGTGATAGAAGTGCTCGGGTGCCAAGTTCGGCACGCGTGCCGGGGGTTGCCCATCCCTGGTCTAGGATCTTCAGGGGATTAATTAACGCCTTGGTCCACGCCCGATAAAAAAGCAAAGCGCCAGTGCCATCAGACCGGCCTTTCTTTCAAAAGCGCTCCAAGATCGCGTCATCGCGAGATCGCGCAAGCGTCGCGTGCGCGAAAGGAAGCGTCGCCCGATGTCGCGGAAATTGGGAACCGGGCGAGCCGTCAACCGCGAAGCGAATGACAAATTGCAGCGTTGCTCTGGAATCACTCGCCGCGCGACAGCTGCCTCGCCTCGCCGGGATCGCACGCCGGCGCCGTGCGTCAAGCGGCAGCGGCACGCGAGACGTTTTCCTGCGGAGCTGGTGTTTATCTTGCGCGCGTGCCGCGCCCGCGCCAAGAAGTGAACTCCTGGCTCGTTTTTTTTATGGGGATGACGAGGAAGAGAGCGGCGCGCAGGAGAAGAAAAGAAGAGAAACACGTGATCTGATCGAGCCAACCTTTTGCTATTCCAAACTTTGGACGGAAAAACCAGTGGATGCACTGATTTTTGTTTGTAATAAACCACACGGTTTCGTCAATATTTTTCACACTATATCGGCTGAATTGCGTCGGTGATCCAAACCTGTATTTTATGAAATTACGAGTTACCACTTCTCGGAAAATTTACCCCCCTTTTTTACCAGCACAACGGCGCCATCTAGCGACCTTCAAACCCTGATGAGTTGCGATGAAAGGAATACTTTTAACTCTGATACGCACTTCACGCTTTACATTGACAGCACTTTTCAGCAAGTGTGCGCAAAAATGTACTCTTGCACACTTTTCTGCAATGGAGCGCGAAGAAGTACTCGAGCACTGCTTTGCTGAGTCCGTTACAGACCAAGGAGGTGTTCACTGCTTCAGACTGAAATAAACCAGTCAGGCATGTTTGCCAGTAACAGGTTGCAGACGGACAAGGTTCTTTCATACCTTTTCTGGAAAACCCACTCGAATTTCCACTGCTTCCTTGTGCGGGTACCTTGCTACTGGCAGGAGGCTGGCTGATGGTTGCAGATGGTCGCTGGAATTACAAGAAAAAATGGAATAGAATCATTGATCGGAATCACTATCTAAAAAGAAAAAAAACAACAGCGAAAAGCTTGTGTGTAAATTGGTGAAGTTGGGGATTGTGACGAAAGCTTCACATTACAGTTTTTGCTTCATAAGCACAAAAAATAAGCTGTTGAAATCCAGGGGCGTAGCGTCCATTAATGCAAGGTATGCAGTGCATGCACAAAACTTAATTACTCACTGTAAATTTTTTGAACAAAACAAAATTTAATTACTCAAAACTTTAAATTTTGTATCATAAACCGGTGGAAAAACAAATAAACCGGAACTTCTCGTAGACCCGCGTAGTTAAAGCTTTCTTACAATTTTAGTTCTCATAAAAGACCCTTTCCATCGTGTTTGTTTCTGCTATTGAATTCAGCAAAAAAATTGGTTAAACACGCATTCAAAATTTGTGACTGAATGCATGTTTCCAAATAAATTTTTAGAAAACACTTAAGTTTTTGAAAGAAATGCGCAAAACGTATAACGCTAACCAATCTTTTTGGCTAGTGTGTTGTAGTGCGAAATTTATTCAATTCAAAAGTGTCTGTTTGTCCGCGAAATTTCTTGTCGTTCGATAACGACAAATTTACTTTTCGCAAGCACTGCAAAATTACTATTAGAATCAAGGCTACTTTCACTTCGTGTGACGCAATCGACCCTGACAACTGAGTCCAGTCACATGACCCGCTGTAGATACGTGATGTATTTGCCGACTTCAGAGCAGTTGCAGTTTGTAAAGGTTGCGTTTCAAGTTACAAGTATATTGTGTTAGAACAAAATTGGAGGTATGATGAGGAAAGTAGCTGTTGGGGATGACGCAATAATTAGACTACAAGCAACAACTTTTAGCTCATTTTCTTATGAACAGAAGAGAAACGTACTCGGTGCAGGTAGGCTAACATCAGACTTGAAGCTTGTAGGCTAAAGTCAAGCAATAGTTTTGTAAGGAGATTCACCTCAAACCTGTATGATAATTTCAACTAGTGATGTGGAAGAAGTTCTACAATAAGTTGCATTGCTGACGGTGCTATACGAAGATGTGAATAACTTGCATAGTACAGGTGCTGGTTGTCATGATAAGACTGCTTCACACTAGACAGGATTTGTAGCTCACAACACATTTGCTCAAACCAGCATTGATATGCTGCTGGACAATCAAAAAAGTACAATACTAGGCTTTGAAAATATATTTTGATAACAGGATATGTCCTAAGTGCCTGTTTGTGGTATACTGTTTGATATAATTTGCTTGCCAGAGTATGTCTTTTTTTGAATGCAAGCTTTGAGAATTGACTGTTGGTATTACCACAGATGTATGCCATTGTTATGAAAAATATGCACTTTTATTTACTGCTTCCTAAGTTTTGTGCAGCTTACCTCCTGGAGTGGGTGCTATAGTGAGACAAATGTCATACATTGCAGTAGTTTATAAGTCTTTGCACATTTGGCATTAACTGTTTAGTGTCACGAGAGTTCAACCATTCAAGGTGTGCAAATGTAAGTTGATAAGTACTGTTGTTTGTGTTGTTAGCCTTTCACCTATGCATAAATCGGAATTGCTTTTTTTGTATAATTCTTAGGTGTTGTTGTGTTTTGCACAATCCTTATGTTTTGATCTCCTTGTGGTGAATGTTACTGTGTGAACAATGTCTTTTTATACAGAAAAATGTTCATTTCCACTTGTGTTTAATTGTTTATACACTTTAGCTAGCTTAATAAGGGCTGTGGTGGTTACTTCCTGGTAACTTGCTGTTCTGCTACAATATTAGTTACCTATATTTTGGATGTTTCAGCGTGGTGTTTGCAGTGCCACGGAATGCCTAGATTTGGCCATAATGTACTCAACACGTTGTAGTGATTCACTGAACCTCCAGTACAAGAGTTAAAATATGGTTATTAATTTTCTGCTTGAATGTGTGATTACCACAGTGAACGTCATTAAAAGCACGTTTTTTAAGTCCAAGTGAAGATTATGGCATTGCCATGTCAAAAGAAACCAGTGCAAACATGTGCTGTGATCGGAAAGTCCGAGCGGCAATCATGCAGAGCTGAAATTCTATGAGATAAGGCATCGTGTTTGAATCACAACAGCTTGGAAACTTTTGCAAAGAAGTCGCACGGCCGTAAATTGGGCACCATGACGTCATCGAGCCGATAACCAGAAACTGCATGCGTAGTTAAATCGTCCACGCTACGCCACTGTTGAAATTCATAGGATTATTGAAAGTAAAGCTCTGTGGTGTAGCTGCTGGACTCGCAGCATGTAAAACAGCGGTTCTTAACCTTTTCTCTGTCACACCTCCTTTAAGTAAATAAGCTGTAAAAACCAAATGTATTTATTGGTAAATTCAATGATCAAACTTTCCATGTTGTTGGGCTCGTAAGTGCTCGGCCCCCCCTGGAAATTTAATGACGCCCCCACCCGCCCCCACCGGTTAAGAACCGTTGATGGAAAAGGACAACGGGAAGATAGGGTTTCTTCGTTTCACTGTATCTTCTCAGAACTGCTTCCCAAGCACAATTGGTGCGGTAGAAAGTGTTGGAAGTGCACTGAATGTTCATTTGCAGCGAACAGTTTTAAGAAGTGCAGAAAAAGAAACGCAGAAGCCGCACTTCGTTGCGCGCGTAAACGTTCCTTACACATCGCAACGCACGGTTCGCTCTCGTCAAAACGTGTCATAACACACTCACCGCCAATAGTTTTATTTTCTTTCGCTTCGGGGGCTTCTGTTGCATCATTTTCACGTTTCGTTTTGCGAAGGCAGACGATGACTCTCCGGTCACCTGCAAATGAAAAGGGCGCAAACATTTCAATCTTCGGAAACGAGAATTTTTTTGGGGGAAGCTTTTGTGTCCAAATCCACGTGACCGGTTTACAAGTATTAACAATTTCCGCGGCACTAAAAAATTGAAAGATGTCACTTTTCGTGACGTTCTAGTGAAATCCTCCAAAACGTGGGTCATACAGTACAAAAGTATTGACGAAGTTTGTATCACAATGGAGTGAGTGTCGGGTCAACAACGTTTTCAATGGGTCAACAAAGTTTTTAATGCATTGGCTCGTCGGTCAACAAAGCCTTTAATGCATTGGCATTTTTCGAATACTTCTGCGATGGTTCGACGTTTCACCCGCCACCCGACCACACAGCAGTCTGTGTTAATGAGGCATTTAGGTCATGTCGTGTCTGCCACAAATTTTCGAAACACTTTGAATCACTCTTTGCAACCACTCGGAGCATAAGAAAAGCGCAAAAGCGAAGCATAAAAAAATTTTTGCCCAACTGTTTCGAAACAGAATCAATGACACAGAAACACGTTTTTTGTTTTGTCAAAATCAGGAAAGAAAACAATTTCGAACACCACCAATGTCTTGTTCGCATGACAACGCGTGAATCTGCAGAAGGGCGCATTTCACATTTTTGCGGAAGGAAATTGTCACCTTGTTCCGGCTGAAATATTCCTCCAGGTCATCGTCGTCACCGTTGGAGGCCTCGCATTGGTCGAGTGCATCCAGCAAGCTCTTCTTCTTGGGACGATCTCTGTTAAAAGTTATCGCAGCCAGTTTTACGGAAGCTCGGCCGAAAGGGTCAAGTTGCAAAACGCAGTAAGTGCTACTGGAGCCGCAAATACAGGTTCAGCGCCTTGTTTATACAAATATATATACATGTATGCGTATTTCGCCAAACCATCAGTACAACAACGTATCGGGATACGTCACGTCCCGGCATACGTCACAATGGCTTATGTCTCGAAGAAGGTCAGTTGACTGAACGAAGTGAACTTCTTACGTCCACGGCAACCATAAAGCTTTCCGAGGCTTATTTCACGCAACAGCTGTACAAATGTGCACAGCAATTCACACCGGTCCATGCAGGGGCAGCTCTGCGAATTGCAAATCGTTCTGTACCACCCAAAAACAAACCCCCGCTTAAATTTCTTCGTACTGTTTTCTTTTTCTTAAGAAGTTTTTTTTATGGTAGTTTTTTAATAGCGAACAATCTTTTGATGGCTTGATAGTTTTGATAAACAGTTTTTGACAGATTCGATAGTTGATTGATGGATCGTAACCGTGTTTGATAAGAAAACACACTATCGCCAGAGTAAACACATCAAAGGTCGGGCGTTCAGCTCACCCATCGCCGTCTCGCCATCGCTTCTTGGCCGCAACGTGTTCGCAGTCCGGACATCCACCATCCGCTTCCGGAAATCTGCGCAGCATAAGGAACTTTCCAGAACGTTGGGTCGATCGGGTGAAGCACGAACGGTTGGTTCAAACAGAACGAAGCAATCACTGCATTGCTGATAATATCCGTTCGCCCGAATTCAATAGGACGCAGAGCCGTTGTTTACCTGGGACTGATACTGCTTTTGAAAAAATGCGTAGAAGTTTTCGGTAACCGGAACGTTCCAGTACGAGAGTCTAGGCTCCTACGCAATTTTAAATACAAATTTCCAGACTTTTTCCAGACTTGACTTTTCCAAATGACACAACCAGGTCAAAAACAGGCACTATAATAGTAAAAACGATTAAAATAAAATTATCAATCTTATCAAAAATATCTGAATAAAATGTTATCAGAATGCATGTCCAACGATCAAGTCTGGAAAATTATTTTCTTTTTCCATACTAACAGACCAAAAAAATTCTCCAGGCTTTTCTAGGCTGGAAAATGATCAAACTTTTCCCATACTTTTCAAACTCCGCAGGAACCCTGGAGAGTGGATGTCCGACACAAGCAGTGAAAGTTGAACACCGCGAATGCTGGAAATCACCCGGGTATGCGGCGTTTTTATCAGAAACAAACCAAGGTTGGAAAGACGGGATGGAAAAAAAACACCAGGAATCCTATATTTGTTCACAGCCACAACCACAACAGAAGCACCAGAGGACAACACACAAGAACTTTAACTGACAATGCAGCCGCAACAGACCGCAAAGAACAAGCTTGGAAGCGCAAACTCACTCCGAGTCGACGTTGTTCGACCGGCTCGGGACGTGCACGTCAGGCTCACTGAGCCTAGGCAGGCTGTTGAAGTCGAATGGCTTCCGTTTGCCGCCGAACTCCAACTTCCCCCCCGACGACGACAACGACTGAGTGGCGCCGCTTTTCGACGACCACGTTTGCTTCGAATTGTTATTCACAGATTGCGACGATGGTAGAAGAGACCTACGTGGTAAAAAAATAACTGTGGCACTGGCTGTGGAGCAGGCCCGTAGCCACGGGAGTGTGCTCGGAGGCAATGCCCCCCAAATTTTTTTGTCCCCCTGAAATTTTGTTGTGCTCAGAAATTCTTTTTATTAAAACGTATAAAAAACACAAAAATCTCGCAACCCTAAAATGCACTTTACCCCCAAACTTTAAAATCTGGCAACGGGCTGTGCTGTGGAGCGCCTTTCGCAACGCGCCACGCATATATTCGGTTGACACCAACAATTGCTCGCGTGTAGCGCGCCTTAGCTCGCAAGAGCGTAAAGGGCTCCGCGACACGTAAGGATATGCCATTCACTGCACACTAGGTCTACAAACGCGGCGTCGTGTTGGGAGAGAGAAAGAGAGAGAGCAAGTCGTGGAAGAGCGGAGGCTGGACTCACCTCAGACGCACTTTTTCTTTCTCCCGAACCGAACAGAAAAATGACCTCAGACGACGAATAGACTTGGAGCAGTCGTCGAAGCGATTCACGTGACTTTGTATCCACTTGGGCAACTGTGGAAAACAATTCGCTTTCAAAATACGCAGCATTTTCAACATGTTCAGCCAATCGCCGACGTGGGTGTAAGAGCAGGCAATTTTTTGGGAGCGCGAAGGATATTTTGCCCGAATTTTCCTAAATTAGCCCGAAAAAGTTTTATGCGGCAAATTTACCCCTACAATTTTCTGTGGCAGTTGGTTACTTATCAACTCTCACAAACTAAAACACGAAGTTTCTAGAAACAATGCAACTTCATTAATTGCCTACTGTTGAAAACTTCTTTTTTGGATTTTGCCCGAATTTTTGACCAATCAAAACTTTTGGGGCTGCGCTTGCACCCCCAGCTCCTGCCCCATTGATCGCCGAAACACACCCAACTTGCTCCATGACCAAGCCATGAAGCTTAACGGCACTGATGTTTGCAGGTACTTCCCCGACAGCTTATTTTTAAATTTGCCAAAGTCTCTAATAAACGCGGCCCACTCAGAAAAAGCTAACCTCTTTTACTTGATCTTTTCTTGTGTACCTGTGATCGCACAAAAGTATTGCGCCGTAGTCGTGCCTGTGACGTATCACGCGGCCAATAGCTTGATTGACAGCCCTGCACGCCTGCTGCCTGTACCACTCGGAACCCTGGACGAGCTGAAACACGGCAAGTAAATATGAAGAGTTAACGGCGTACGCCAAAATCATGAAAATTTTCATGTGTCTATCAAGCTTTTCATTAAAAAAAACAAAAACGCTGGCGCTTGAAACGGCATGAAAATGTTTGCAAGTGTTGGAGCGGCCATTTCCGTCACAGCGAGCGAAACCTGGCAATCGCCGGCAGGTACTTGGTTCTTTGCTGCAATCGATATCATCAAGCCCTTGACAAAAATCGTTACGCTAATTCAACTTCAGTTCCATTAGTAACCGTCTGCGAACCGACCGCTGCAGGCTGCTTACCGCACACGACGACGATTTTTTACGCATGTCGTCCAAGAAGCTCATCTTCAATTTGACCCGCGCGTCTTGCGAAGGTGGGAACGGGATTCCGATGATCACCACTACTCGTCCGTTGTCGTTCGCAAAATCGAGTCCTTCCGAAACCTGCGTCAGATCACGTGACACGATGCAGATTTTCGAAGAAGCGGCATTTTGCGTTTAATAGTTTCTAACACAACTTGTACAAAACAAGTCAAACAAACGAAATTCCGGTTAAACTGCAATGGCCGCAAAAACGGGCCCAACAGTGGTGAAGCCCGATCAGGAGGGGGTGTTGGGAACTTTGTTTGCCCCAAACCGGTAGAGCAAAAGGCCAAGATATCATAGAAAATTTTCGTGCCATGCAGCCGCAGTCAGCCTTTACATCTTGTCACCACCAAATAGCATTGAATTTCTTCAATTTTCTCTGTAAACGCGCTCACAACAACTGATCGACCAGTATGTTCGCAAGGCATTATTCGAGCACTTGACCGTGTATTCGCATATAGGCATTTTTTTAACCAAAGAAAATTGCCTTAATTTCTGGACAAAAAGTCAATGTGGTCAAGTCACTTTTGTACTGTCATGTCCCTTTGAACACAGCTCTTGTTTTTTTGTATCAACGAGTCACTTTTGCACTGGCACGTAATTTTTATGTAAGCTTTTTTACATTGTCACAGGCGCGCAACCAGGGGGTATTTGCCCCCCCGAAATTTTCAAAACATTGAATAGCAATTTTGACATTTGTAGAAACTTTCAAAGAATAAAGATGAAATTGTATATTCTAATCATTTTTAAGAATCTTATTGGAATTTTTTTTTGTCTTGCTCGTTAATTGTCTCCTTACAAAATTTATTATCTTGAGACAGGTTATCTAATCGAAAATTTCGTAAATGATTGGTATTCAGCCACAAATATGCTGGAAGTGTCAACCTGGGAGATGGTTTAGACTGTTCGTGTTTTTAGGCATTTTTTATCTGTTTGTTCGTGTATTATTTTGTCTTAGACAGGCCTTAATTTGCCCTCATGAAACTTTATAACATAGGGTTCAGCTGAACCGTGCAAATTGCTGAAACTTTCAAATTGATGAGAAATCTTGTCATAGCAGTTAGTGCCTCGTCAAACCGCTTGTTCTTCTTCGGCCTTTTGATTATTATTTTTGTTAGGGGCAAATCGGATCACCATTATTAACGTAGTACATTTCTTTAAAAAGCGTTGTTTACCTGCCTTTTCGCTTCGAAACCTGATAGTTTTTAACTAAATTTAGGTTGAGGTCTGTTTCACGTTTTCGTGTCTTTCTGGGTTGATCCCAGTACCACGGCTTGGGAAAAAGGTTTAGTGAAGTGTCATATGAGTGCTAGTCAAGTGTTGAACGTTCCTGCCTTCTCGACCACTTTGGCTCCAAATGACGCTTTAGCAGACCCTAACTTTTGCAAATAGTGCAAGCCACTTGCTTCGAAAAACTTTCACAAAACTCATGGATGCCAGANAAAGCCGTTTTGCCCCAAACACACCTGATCCGTTATGCGCCAAAGGCACAAGACACCTGATCCGTTTTGCCCGAAATGGTAGTGTTGCAACCTCTCCGGTGGTGTTGCGTTGGTTGTGTGATTCACCACGAACGTGAAGAATAACACCATTATATACGTAGCGCGAGCAAGCAATAGTAAGAGAGATTGCGAGCATGATCTCTACTGCTGCTTGCTGCCACGGTGCGAAGCTTTGCGCACATGCCGCTCGGGATTTCCGATCGCAACAAAATGGTGCTGTGACCAGGATGTGGAGGTCGTGCTGAGTTCAGCCTTTACACAAAGAACGTGCGATCGGTGTGGTTCGTTGTAAAAATGAGGGGATCTTGTTGCAACCTCTCCGCTGGTGTTGCGTTGATTGTGTGATTCGAACGGGATGTGCACGAAGAACAAAAATATATGTATGTGCCGCAAACAAGCAATGATATAGTGATCTCGTCGGGTGATCTCTATTGTTGCTTGGTACCACAGTGCGAAGCTTTGCGCACATGCCGCTCGGGATTTCCGATCGCAACAGTAGCATTCAAAGGTCCCCTCACCCTTGACATAGGCTATCTTTCAAGTTTGGGATCTTCATTTGTGATAGAAATTCAAATGCTAGAAGAATAGGGCTAGAACGAATTTGCTAAAACAAGACGAAAATTAGGCAGCTTTGCTACTGTAGTAGCCTATACATCTGTCACACTAAAGTCATGACTACACTAGTTGAGTACGGAACCAGGTGTTTGTATGAGAATACTAATTTTTACTCTGTCCTGATCGTTCGGTCTGCATCTTGACTAAAACTGAGAAGTTCTCATTTTGGGAAATGTTGCGAAGAGAACTTTTATCAGTGTGGCAGGCTTATTCAGAATCATATGGAAATATTTTCAACTACAACAAAACTGTTTGTATGACGTTTGAGGCTAAGAGTGCAAAAAGCAGTCACCCCATTACTGACAAATGGGTGGTAAAATCTAAGATCTGTTAACCATTACAAATATCTGGGAGCTGTACCGGATACTGAGCTCTCAGATGA
>JGI24159J19872_10006795_pt1 | contig 14965 bp, 9 predicted proteins | sample Ectturendosymbi4_FD_19872 | JGI IMG/M metagenome (IMG submission 19872) | reverse complement strand
CTCCAAACTAAGAAAACAATCTTTTTTGCTGAAATTTTCAAAGGTGGCAAGGCCCCTCCCGCCCCGCCCCGCCCCCCTTCCGATGCCCACCGGCCACTGACAAAAACATGAAAGAACACGAAGATGGATATGTGGCGGTAGTAGAAAAGCATACACTTGATGGCGCTAACACAATTACCTTGATGAAGCAAAAGGTTAGCTATTTGTCACTGGTGAAGGGCACACACATGAATGGCGCCATCTCGGTTATTGTGATATAGTGCCGCGATGACTTCCAAGAGATCAATTTATAAAATGCGTGGAGGAGTGGGAGACTGCGAAGGTCCAGGGTCATTTAGGTTGCAGTCCTTCACAGGGTGAAGCTACTTAAAGTAAAGGGGATACTTTATAGCAGTAAGTAAAAGTTTGTTTCTCTGAGTATAAGGTTTAATATGCGCAATAACGTACTATATGGTTTATTAAACGCCAAACGGTTAAGAGTTATAGATTTGCAACACGCCCAATACTCCTTTCAACGGCTCCAATGCAGATTTCGTATGCACTAATGAAATACAAATATATTGTGCAAATATTTTAAGCAACATGCGCTTCTGTTCCCAACTGACTATAGCTTAATTTATACCAAAAAATCAATTCCTAGTCGACACTGTCACATGTTTTTACCAGTAAACCGGACAGCAAGATGTACCACATTTCTTAATATGCGCTGTCAATAAGTGGGCCAGCAATCTGGGAAAGTTAACGCGACGTAGAGATAATTTCCAAGTTCCTTGCGTTGCACGTAGCACCCCCTCTCACTATGAACAATCCAGGTTTTGCAGTTTTGTCTGCAGATTTGCTAAAATAGGAATTAATTTCAAAGAAAATATACGTGAAATGAGCACAGGTGATACTTACCCACAGGGTTTCCTGGTAAATAACATACATCAAGAATTTTACCAGCACCAGGCTGGCCTGTGTGAAAGTCTGGCTGAATTGCAACTACTTTTCCTCCAGACTCTAAAACGTAAACTAATTGGCTGTCCCAGTTATACAATACAGATTTTGGATGGTAGAGCTTTTGAAATTGGATCCTGCCAACAAAGAAGTTGATGAGTAACTTCGGAAGGATAATAATTCTATCAAGAAATTGCTCATTGTTAGCTAAACCAATGACTGATGAGCTAGATTCCAAACTCATAAAAGCAGAAAACGTTCAACAGTGATAAAAGGGCGTCGGTGCAACATTTGCTACAAAAACAATTGACAACATCTGCGTACAACATCATTTAACCGAAATTAAGGAACATGGTTTGGCAAAGCTTGTAGATGACTGCACGCTACAGTCGGAAGAAAGCAAAAAGACAAATAATAGTGGTAAAACTATGTAGACACCAATCGATGGCGCAGTAATCAGAAGTTTCACTATGATTGAAACGTGGCTTTCTCTCCTTACAGCAAACGTTCGAATTGACAAGTGATGAATGGAAGCGTGTATATATACGATCAGAAAGCAAGACCAAGAAACTATCGCCATAGGTGTCATTGGGGCACTGCCCCTACAGAGCAACCAACGGATTTACGGTTCTATAGTCACAGGTTCATGAAAAACAAAAAAATACAACTAAAACAAAATTATGGAAATAAAAGAGAATCGCAAATGAAAATAACGGCGTTTGAAAAAAGTAACATCACACACTGAGCAAAACAAAAACAACAAATCAAATTCCAAACTCAAGCCAAATCAAAACGCCGTTCCCCGTGGCAAGACAGTGTAGCGAAAGTACATTTCCATTGCAAGGAAATTACAATTTCCGGTAGTAACACAGGCCAACCACGTTAATTCACTCTAAAACTTTGACCACGGAAACAACTATTGTGCTATCCACAGTCTTCATATACGTATAGAGTACATACAATATTTCGAAAGCACTTCCACTGCCAAAAAATATTGGTACTTTACATTGGGAAACACTTTTTTCCAATCCACCTATTCAGGCATCCCTTTGATCGAAACCGCGCCCACCACATTCAGCAAAACACAGTTAATAAACAAATAAATGAATTACTAAGTAAATGAAAAGTAGATGCATGTCTAACAAATGTCAGTAAACCAAAACATGGAAACAAAAAATATCTTTTCTTTCTTGCAGCTTACTCTAAGAAAGTGTCAATAAATATGGTTGAGAACAAAACTAATTTAATTTTCTAACAGTTAATCACGGTGAAGTTTTTAAATTTGGGAAAATAGTTTTGTTTAATTGCTAGTGGCATGGCGTTTCTAATTTTTTGGTCCTAGGTACACGAAATTGCTTTGATCTTGACATCGATGTCTCAGTGGAATCGAGCAGCTATTTTGAACTGAATGCCTTGCGTTGTGCCTATCACGATGCAGTTAATATTTTTCGATATAATAGGAGTTTCACTGTTGCTTTATTCAAATATATGCTTTCCAAGCTCATAGTATTGGCGTCGGAAGGATTTTTCCAGGGGGCCAATAGTGAATTTTTCTAGGTGGTGGCCAAATGTATTTTTCCAGGAGAGGCAAGAGTGGTGAAATTTCATTTTACCAATTCGAAAATAAGAGAAAAACCTTTTTCTACTAAAATGTCAATAGGAAATATCAAAATTCAAAATCCAGGGAGCAAGTCCCCCTGCACCCCTTTCCAACGCCCATGGCTAATAGCAGCGCAATAATTCATTAAGTTTTAATAATTTTTCGTTCTTATATAGAGTGTTCAAATTTGTGCATCTATCATCAGAAGTTGTGCAACAAACTGCTTTATTTTATTCGGTTACTTAACGTAATAAGTTTGTATAAAGATATTTTACAGGGTGAAACCCAAAGCATTATTGCATATGAAACTATAGCCTGAATTTTGGGAAGAGGTTGTCAGTACTGAAAACCCTCGACAAAACAGGACGCGTGGAGAAGATTGACTCTACAGTGAAATTGACTTTCAACTTGCCTCATACTGGGATGATTCTTTGTTGTTACAAAAATTTTGCATTGATAAAAAACGATATTATTTTTTTGTCCTATAAGCTAAATTTAATCGTTGGGGTTTCAAAAATCGTTGGGTTTTCTTCCCTCACGGTCTATGCAAGACTTACTTTTGCGCAGCTCCCAACCAAAAAGTGAAATATTTTTTCTTTCGCGCGAAAAGATTATCTGAAAATTGAAATCAAACGACAGACCTTCTTGTAGTGAAAAAAGTAGTATATCAGTACCCAAATCTTCTACCTTTCAACAAGTAACTTAAAATTGAAAAAGTGATTCACAGAAACGAAATTGAAAGTTAACCGCTCGCTAAAAATTTTCGGAAAATGGGATTTATATGCAATGTTTTTGTTTAATCAATCCTTCAACCACGGGTCAAATGGCCGGCTTCGGGAGCGGGTTTTGTTATACCTTGCGTGACACTTGTAAATTTTTTGAAGTTCGTGTACACTCCTGCAAATTACCATTCTTTTTGATTTTATTAAGAGAAAGACGTGGCAGGAAGCAAGTCAAAAAACCACTGCAGTCTTCACGCGAAAACAATCTTGGTTTGTAAGAGTGGTAAGCGAATAACTTTTTTTTGTACAACGTCTTTCTTAAAACTATGTTACAGCTTGCAAGATCTGGGTTAAGCGCTCATCGTCGGCAAATACTTTGGCGGTTGAAGCAAGCTTCTTGCAGAGGAATAAACTGCAGCGTTTATTGCCGTTTTTTTTACCTTTTACAACATTTGCCAACAAACATCTACTTAGAAAACAAGCTAGTGATACGGATCAGTTGTTTTTGATCCCCAAGAGCTGCACCGTGGGCGGGTGTACCCAGGGCCACAACTAACTGATACTCTTGGGGAGCAAAATTATTGTAACTTGTTGTTGCACTATATCTGGAGGGGTAAAATGGCTGTAACTTGTTGCTGTACCCAACAACTAAACATGATTTTAAAAATTTCGGGGGGCAATTGCCCGGTTGCCCACCCTCTGCTCGCGGGCCTGGGTGTACCTATCTGCTACCTGTGCGACATTTATGTTGCGCTTAGTAATACGTTACTAATACAACGAATGAATAAGTATTTTCTGTTACACAAAATAAACTTAAATAAGTGAACCTTGCGGCTTGCTGAAGATCATCATTAGGTTTGAATGGACCGCTCCAATTGTCTGGTTTCATCAGGTTTTCGCTCAGTTTCCACTCACCCATGGACGATAAAGCAACGATTAACCAGCAAAACGAAGTCATAAAGCAGGCAAAAGCAGTAAAACATGGTACAAACTTTTTGGGATGCATAGTGTAAATTACGCACTTTATGGCTTTGCGAAGAACCTTTTTAGCAGTGAGCTTCTTTTTCCGCGACCCATAATATTTAGCCATATTTTTTCAAGATTTTGAAACATCAACAATTGAAAATCTAAGCAAAAAAACAAAAAATGATATAATTAGTCATTATCATTAACGCTGATTGCAAAAAGATTTTGAAACGATCAGTTACCTCCAACTCAGTATGATTTGCTGCGAAAAGTGACGACATCTTAAAGATACAGTCGGTTCATAAGCGAAAAAAATTACTGTAGTTGTTTAGTGAAAAGGTTGGCCTTATTTATAACTTAGCGATTTTTTTGGGATCGACTAATAACTGTGTAACTTGAAGGAATGTGACGATCCCATTCATTTACTCGAGTTATGGTTTGGTATTACTTGTAATGACTAGAATTTTTTGGAAAAATTAATTGACTCGAATTGAGTCACGATCAATCATAAATATTTTGCAGTATAGAATACCTTCATTTAGAGAAAGCTCTAAAAAAATTTTTGGAAAAATGAGATGATCGCTGAATGATTCAGAGGAAACCATTACATAACTCTCCCCTTTCAGATTAAAACATCGACATAATTCCTTTAGGCCTACTTGTCACTTAATAACTTTCCCACTTAAAATTCGAAGGCTCAACTGAACTTGATTGAAAAAATCTAAGCTTCGACACAGCGCAGGACTTAGAGGGGGCCCAAGGGACCCGGGCCCCCAACGCAAGTGGGCCCCCAACCATGTTCATGTATTTAGCCATATGTGCGACATGTGCATGCCACTTGCAGGGACCGAGTTTGCTAAACAACTTTCTGGGGGACAAACCTTATTGTCTGCGTTTCGATGATGTCACCATGTTCACCCAACCGTAGTACGACCTTTTTGTAAAATTTACCAAATTGGAGGCACATTATGGAATTGATACTGGCTACGCCTATCGTTGTGGTATAGCAACTAGTAGTGTATACAAGTATACAACGGTGCTTGCTATATCTAGCACTTAGTTTAGCACTGCATTTAATATGAAAACACATTAATTCTGAGAGCTTAAATAGACACAATTATGCTCAAAAATTGTGATAGTCAACTCAAACTTGATCAGTTTCGATAAATAATATACTGCTACTAATAATCACGACATAGATCAAATCAAAGACAAATCACAAGATCTTTTGGTAAATACTAGAAGTGGAACCAGGCGCGTAGCCAGAAATTTTATTAGAGCTGGGGAAAACAACAACCGAATTTCAGCATTTAAAAATTTTTGATGCTCCTTGTTTTTAAATCATCATCCATGAAACGTGCATATATCTGGCCTTTTCTCCTGAGCATTTGTGTTCGGATTTAAGTCGACAAATAAAAAGTTTGTATTCATTGAATTGACAAGTTTTAAAAGTTTTGATAGTAATGTTCCAAGCTTTTAGTTTGGATCTTTACTTTGGATCAATGCTCATAAATCTTTCTTGCAAAGGCGCTAGTAAACCTCTCAATGCCCAACATTGCACTTGAGCAAGAAGTCATCGCGGCCGCCATTACGATTGCGCTTGTTATACTGTATTTACACTCTTCTGATGTATACCAACACAGCACGTTCAAAGGCACTGACATCCGAAGTAGACCTTCTACAACACTTTCGCGCATACTAAAAATGGATCCCGTTATCATCCAATTTTTGAGCAATTTATTCATGTCTGCAGTTGATAACCGTATATGCTAGAGTCTTTCACCACGTTTGAAAAATGTTTGGATTTTGATAATCCGTTAAGGTATTTGGCTATGTTCAACCTATTCCGTAAAACCTTTGTAGCTACTTTAAACTTACTTCATTTGAATTGTTTGATGAGACTTTGCTAAATTTAACTGATTTCATTGAAATATAAGATGGCATGAAACTGTAAAAACAATAGTAAACCAAGTATTACAAAACTTATTGATCGCGCTCAGATGCAGGTAATGATAGTTCACCACTGCACGTAATTAAATTTGTACAAATCACGGGCTTCTTGAAAATACAATACCTTAGCTGCGGAACTTGAAGCCCTAATAGGAAAAAATTCAAATTTAGTTTCATTTTAGGCACATGCGCTTTGCCAACAAGACAGATTGCAAGCTCAAGGATGGATATTAGGGAAGGATGAGGAGGCAGTCGCCTCGGGCCATCTTTTTCAGAGATACCGTGCCCCCCTTGAGAGTTTGCACTTTTGTTTAGTTAAAAAGGTGAAGTACCACTCTAGANCCATATTTAAAGAAGCTCTGAAGCAAGTCATATGTTTTTCAAAATAAAGCAAAAATTATGGGAAGNTGTGCCATAGGAGGNAGCTTTCAATTGTGTAGCTGCAAAACTTTACAAAATTTTGTTCCTTTCGTACNTATCTTTTGCTCTTGACTTTAGTTCATAAACTGACATGTGAAACAATTTTAACTTTTTTATCCACGCAATACCACATCTACCTTCCGCAGTGGCGATGTTTTGGAGCCCTTTCTGAGAGCTTGCCCCTAAATTTCAATATCCACCCCTGTGCAAGTTATCTCAGTGTCTATAATGGCAGTGTCAATTCCCTCAGCATTTGCAAAATGAAAAGCATCTCGCTACTTACGTTAGATTTTGCCGTTGACTCTTCTCGTTGCAGTTAAATAATTTCAAATTGTTTACTGTAGGATAGGGCGGCAATTAACATCAGATGAAAGTTGAAACACTGAGCTTATGAACAGTAGGTCTGAGTCTAATGTCTTGACAAGACTGATTTTTACTCTCCGGCAAGGTAAATAGAAATCATTGATGAAAACGTTAAGGCTCCACAAAATTATGATTGAACCACCACGATACACGTCATCACAAATAAACATCTAGAATGAATACTATTGTTGTTAGACAGTTACTATGGCGCAATGAAGAAGACTTTGAAACTGAATCACTTCTTAGCCAAAGTTTGAGCCTAAAGACATATAACATTTATATCACCGCCATATTCACTCATCTAGTTTCAGAACTGTGCAATAACAAAAATCTACGATATTAATTTAAGGCTACGCTGACACCGGAAACAAGGATAGGTTATATTTGTAACATTCACGGTTATCAGAGAGGAATTTACGATGCTCTTGAAATGGAGCTTACATAACCATTAGGTGGGATACAGTAAGCTGAAGCACCAGAAACCCCTGCGAAAAGCGTTACTGCAATTATCTTTACTTGCGGTCATTGATTATGATTACAATACAAAAGGTCAGATAAAAGTTTGTTTTCGACTAAAAGCTGAAGTAGGATAGGTTCCTTGAGGCAGTTCGTTGAGTTGCACTGAAGTATTTCTTTGGCTTATACTTCAAATATTTTATTAACCTGAAAAATTTGGAATTGGAAAGGCACTTCCCCGTTGTCCGCCATAGCTACGCGCCTGGTGGCAACCGTATTCTGATTGTAGGCTACAGAACAGCGCAGGAATTCTTGATTGAGCGAAGTTCATGAGCACACCGATTCGGTAATTCAAATTAACTAACACAATTTTCAGCAATCATAAGAATTCAGTTTACATAGGATATCTGTAGCCTATACTGTGTCTACAGATAATCCAGTAATAGTGCTCATTTTTCTCATTTATTCCCTGGTTTTATACTGGGGAAACGTTTCCAACAGTAATGTAACTACGAAATTTGCACCACTACATTACTTTTCATGGCAAAATGTTGGGAGGACAAAATATATTATGTCCCCCCTGTCCAAAAGTTGGGGGGGACATGTCCCCCCGTCCCCCCATAAACTCGGTCCCTGGCCACTTGTCATATTTAGCGAGGAAAGTTTGTTTGTAGAAGCTATTAATTCATCGGTCGGCCAGATGGCAGTATTTCACTTCAATATTATTTGATATTGTGACGAAACAACTACTACTCTTATTGGTTTCCTGAAAGTCGGTCAGGTATCTGAATCTAATGAATGCAAGGCCAAGCCATGTAGAACGCATCAGCTTACGTCTCCACTCGTTTCTGGCAGATTTTGCGCCTGCCCTACTCAGAATTGCACAGGTCCAAGGGGGGATCCAGAGGGGGAGATCGTTCCCCATAAAACCTACCAAAGTAACTTTATTCACCACAATTTTGAACAATTCGGAAAACAACATTCGCGTTATAAGGCTATTTCGTCGTCCATTGTTTTGTCACAGCAGTGTTATGAAGTATATTTCACCTCTCTTGCAGTAGCGAAGCCGTTATTGAGAATTGACTGCCAAATATTACTGAAATCGCACCCCTAACCATACTGGCTGGATCCGCCCCTGCTCAGGTCGCATATGAATAGCATTGTTAACTAGGGCTACCATACGTCCTCTTTTTGAAGTACATGTCCACTTTTTTCTTGAGAAATGAAATATTCTCTGAGGACATTCGACAATGTCAAAACGTCCTCCTTTTTGCATTTCTTATTTTACTAACTATAATCATTGGTGTAACTAGAGATTTGAGCCAGGGTGGAAAACTTAGCTAAAAAGGGTCCAATGGCCACTGTACGGGTCCCACTAGCCAACAACCAGAAAAAAATGAGAAATGATGCTGAATCCGGATGTGGGTGGCTATACTAAAATCTTGAATCATTGGAAAAGAATTCGAAAAACGCAAAAAACAACAACCTACAGTACTGAAAACTAAAAGAATACTACAAGCGCAATATATATAGCGGGGGTCCGGTTTTCACATTTAGCTTGCCAGGGTGGTAATTCGCCCTTCTGCCTCCCGTCAGTTACGTCACTGGGTATGATATAATGTATTTACGTATGTGCTCGGCAGTGGCGTATCTATGCAAAGTGGCGCCCATGGCAAAATTTAAATGTGCGCCTTTTCTAATAATTTAAATATTAAATATAGGCACAATTTTTACGAAAGATAAACCATAAAGAAAATAAATTTTTTAAAACGGAAAATGTTTGTGTTTGTTTTTGCTTTAAACTTTTCAGCAAATAAAATATAAATTATCCACAACGACTCCAATTACTTTTATACTCATTTATTTTTATTATGATGAACATCTAAACATTCAAATACAAAAAAAGCTATACCATATAACCTTCCCTTTTATTCTTAATCAGTGAGGCCCAGAGGTAAGAAACGACCAGTTTCACTTTACTGAAAGATCGTTCGCAGCTTGCAGTAAATACTGTATAACTTCCATCGTCAGCATTATTTGCAAAGCAATTCGAAGAATGTCAGGAGGACATCAGGACGCCAAAATTTTAAGTTACACCACTTGAAACCAGCATTTTGCAATTTAAACTCTTCTCGTATAATTGCTTGCTATCTACATCTGAACTGTACACAGCTCCTAAGTTGTCCCACGTAGATTTTAGTTTCTCACGGTCAGGACCTTTTCACAGGGCCTTGGATATCGAACAGAAAGCTAAATTTGGACAGAAAAGCTAGCTTTAAACAAGATTAACAAATCTCTTGCACGAGTTAACATTTTTGCTCAACTAGTACTACAACGATACTACTGTAACTGCTAATTTTTCGAGGACTAATTAATGTTCTCTACCTTAGTCTCAGGACTGGAGCATTGTGTTCACCCCATATATTGGACACTAGTGGCCATCGAAGAAGTTTCATAAAGTCGGTACGGGCCGCAGTAGTTTAAGTAATTTGTAAATCTGTACGACCTCAACAGCAGTTATTTGTGTAACAGTCAGATTCTCACAGCCACGGACTTAAACTCGTCTCAGCAAGATTCTGACTAAAATCTTCTTGCCTGAAATACAGCAATACGGACTGACTTATCCTTTCTTATAGCGTGAGACAGGGTTGCCGACCTGTCTTCACCAAAAAAGCCAGACCTTGTCCCAAAAAAATCCAGAAAAAGTCAGATATCAGTTGTAAGGCATATACTCATAAAACACGCATAACCAAACACAAAATAGACATTAAAACTCGTCAAAAACGTCATCGATATAATCCAATTCCAATCTTTAGAAGCATTTTCTTACCCCGTAATTACACTGTCATACATTTGTTTCTTAACAATAACATCGATCATTTTTACGGCAACAGTAAAATCTTGCAATATTCTGTGCTTGTGCACCCTGCGTGGTCATAGACTCTCGTCAGAAGAGGTTTGTAATGAATATGCAGCTCAGACAATGTTCTGCCAGAGCCAAGCCTTTATGACCGAAAAAAGTCAGAAAAGACCGTATTTCGTCTGGCTTTTTTTTATTCCAAAAAAGTCAGTGACGTTAAAAAAAGCCGGAATTTCAAAATCTGGCTTCAAAAAAGGTAAATTGGCAACCCTGGCGTGAGAAGGACGAGGTCTCGTAGTCGTAGATATGGCAAGCGGGCGTTCTTGTTCTGTCACAATGTCTGACCCTCGTGTTTTGGCATGTCACAATACCACAGTTTTGTCATAATGCTTAGTGGTGCTGGCGTAACACGCCCGACTTAAAGCTTTAGGTAAGAGGGCGTTGTTGATGCAGCTTTGCAGTTTATGAATGCATGGGGCAGGGGTGTAATGACGGAGGGAAAGGGAGCACAATTCCCCTGGCGCCGAATCAACATGGGTCGCCAAATCACTGCCTGGGGCGCTGAAAAGGCCCAATTATGTGACAAGTACTTTCTTCAATACACTATATTTGCTTCCGAAAGACCTCAGGTTCGAACACGGGGGCGCCAAACTTGTTTACTGCCCCGGGCGCCATCTAACTTTGTTACGTCCCTGGCATGGGACGCAAAATAGAGGTTCAAGAAACTATACTTCAAGATTTTCATTTTTGCCAAGCAATTTTTGTGCCCCCCGTCAAAGTGGCGCCCATGGCACGTGCCATGCCTGCCATACCTTAGATACGTCACTGGTGCTCGGACATTGCAGTGTTTGTTCGTTCGAGGGTGTGTCATGACACAACGCATTCGTACTTTACCTTGCCTCGACCACTTTAGGAAATAGTGTCCTACTTACAGTGGTGTTGTACCAAGTGTTACGGCTAGCGAACAATGTGTGGTTCTGCCTCCAACGCCGTTGCAATACGTTCTGTTAAGTACGTGTTTGTAACCCTGTGATTCAGCCTCCAACGTTTCGTTCTGTACGTTTTTATCAACCTGCGTTGTGCAGAAAGTGTGTGTTTGTACTATGGACTTCATGTCAGCGGACAAAAATACATCATCACATACTCGTACAGTAAGCTGTCCCTACTCAACTAAAACAAGTAAAATCTGGTGGCGTAGCCCAGTTTATGGAAGGGCCTGCAAGTTGTCTAATCAACCTGTGTGTAGGTTGAGTTACAGTAATTCTCGGCTGGAATGCTTGCACATTAATCGTTACATAACAGTGGTAAATCTTTTTTCAGTATATCAATGAATTTGCCATTAGAGTGCGGATTGCTGAGTGCCCACTCCATTATACTGTACTAACTTTGCTAATCAACCGTGATACGATGATCAGTGTATTGCACAGTACAAAGCTTAGTGCATTAGTTAAAAGTAATTTTAGCTAATCAGTAATGCTAAAAATGAAGAAATACGTCAGAATTACCCTTTTTTCAAAAAATGATTAAATGATTTTGAAGCTGAGTGAATTACGTGTGGTTGCATTTGCACAGTTCGCAAAAAAGAGTGAAAGGATTATTATGATGACTTTGTGGATATTGAGCACCAAAACTTATTTCTCACAGCGTAACCAGGTGGCTATCACTTTATCCCAGCTTGCCAAGGATGCTTCAAATGAATCCAGCTTCGCATTCATACTTCATGTCCATCGACAAGTCAACTGTTGCTCTGAAACGTTTTTTTGGAAATTATCTGAGAGAATTCTGTTTAACACATTAAGACATATGCAATCATTTGTGGTTGCTTTTAGTGAGCATGTTCAGAATATTGAGAAGTCAAAAGCATCAACTGTTGAGGTTGTATCGTATTTCGCCACTGTGAAGTCAAGGATTCAAGAGAGACAATCAGATGTACATACCAAGCCAAGTTAAATCAGCATTAAGACAACTAAGATCATGACTGTGATTTATTCATGTCAGATGTTTCTGTATTGCACAAGTCTTGTGTTGCACATTTGGCTAAATGGACCATTTTATTTGCTGAATTCACATGCTTTGACTAGATACCTCCGTTGAAAACAACTGAATGGAAAAATTACGAAATATGTGAGTAGTATCCACGGGCGTCGTAAGAAAAGACAGACACTTGTCACGGAAATGTACCACAAGCCTTATGCGTCGCCAGAACCACAATGGCGAAGTAATTCACAGAAACTGGCTTTGTTTTTCTCCTTCAGAAATTTTTGTTGATTGTTTCACTTGCAGACTGATGTGCGCGGATACGACTAAATGTGCGCATTTCCTTATTAGAAGAGGAATCTGCGAGTGGAAGCACGCTCTTGAGCGCCTGAGGAGCCATGAGTAGTCAATGGAACATACACATGCCACGATTACGTTTAGTCGCAGATGTAATTAATCACTATGAAGACTGACACTTCATACAGAGCTAGCCTGTCAGGTCAATCAATGCGAGCAATATTGGAAGTCGCTTCTACAACGTTTGGTTTCTGTCGTAAAATTGATTGCTAAGCGAGGACTGTCGTTTAGAGATGATGAAAACGTTGGATTGCCAAGAAAGTTTTTCCAAAAAAATGTTCAAAATTTTATTTAGCAAAATGAAAAAAAAGATGCCATGCTTCTGGTTACCGGTTTTGCAATAGTTTCACATATCGCTGATCACTGCCAAATATCATATTGCATCATAACGTTTAGTTACACTTGAATGAACAAATGTGACGTAACAAGATTACGTCCTAAATTTTAATGATCCGTGAAAACACTAGTGACTTCATCACTTATCCTCTATCTAAAGATTCTGTATCCGCACATGGGGCCTCCCACCACGCTTGGGCCCCAGGCCCCGCCATTTAAATACAGCGCTACCTCAAGTTAAACGGAAAATTAATTATATCAAGAACACAAAACTAAGAGAACATATCAAAATTTTTTGAGTGATTTAGTCTGGTAGATTTTACAAGCAGCCCTCATACCATGAGGAAATCAGCGAAAAAACAGCAATCACACGTTCAGAAGATTCATAGAACAGTTAGTAGCAGAAACGTAAATCCAGATAACGGTAATATGAACAAATTCTGAAAAGGCAGTCGCTCGTTTTGCCATCAATGCCTGAGGACCTTCTGTTATTTCTTACGACCAGAATCAAGAAAGTGGCTCTTTGAAAAACTACATTTGTGTCATTCAAACACAGACCAGTCCCAGTTGACCGAGTGTTTTGCACTGGTTGCACGCTTTGCCTGTTGCAGTCTTGGCAATTCCAGCTAACAGCGCTGCCCGGGCAAACCATGCAAAGAGAGCAAAACCCATAATTGATTAAACCTTTCATGTGTTCTTTCTAACATGCACGCGTTTGCATTAACACAGATTCGAAGATGTGTTTGAAAGTTCTTGTCTCAAAGAAACAGTATGGCTTCTAGCCAGTGGTGGACTTAGGGTTGGGAGGCCCGAGGTAAGACTGAAAAGGGGCCCTCTGATGATGTCATCATAATCAGCTAACCGTTATAAGACCTTTTGATGAATCCTAGGAAAGAGATGGTGTTATGCACTTCGCTGTGCCGCATTAGGGGTTATAGTTAGGGGATGGGCATGGGAGCAGAGCTAGTTTTAGTGTTAAAGTTTCGAATAGTGGTTAGGTCTAGTGCTAGCTTTCGCGGCAAATTGGGCGGGAAATCTTTGGCGAGCTCTACGTAGTGTTTGTAAAACTTACCAGTGTTCATTGACTGAAAAATACAGTATTAAACAAATAATTTCAGACTGCACTTTACAATAGGATTAATCAAAAAGGGAAACTGAGTTTGATACAGATTAATGGAGTACAAAACAGGTCTATGTCTGAACATAACAAAACACTTGGGACTTCATATGCACTAGATATGCTGTTAAAGCAGGGCTCTTGTTCACAGTCGTCCACAGTATACGATGAGAAGCTTCATTCCGTGTTAGTGAAAAAAATTATCATTTGGTATAAATTTTGCTCTTACTTGAGAGGGTCTTTTCAGAACTTTTTGGAACAAATTTAAGCCCACGGTCTTTTAAAAGGTGTTAAAGTTGGTTTAAAGCTTTTCCTTATTCACACATTAGAGATGCTGGTCGGGGCTCTGTGAAAGCAAAGTACTTACACAATACAGTGGCGGTTGAGGGCCTCTTCGAAAGTACAGTACCTACACAATAATGCAATTGCTGTTGGAGGCACCTTTAAAAGCAAAGTACTTGCACAGTACAGTTGTTTGGGGGCCCCTTTGAAACCAAGGCACTTACACATTACAGTTGCTGTTGAGGGCCCCTTTGACAGAAGAGTTCTAATACATCACATTTACTGTTCGGCCTCTTTGAAAGCAAAGCACTTACACATTGGAGTTGCTATTGGGGTCTCTTTGAAAGCGTAGTACTTGCACATTACAGTTGCTGTTGGGGTCAAGGGCGTACGCAAGGGGGTTTTTGGGGTTAACCTTCCCCCCTTAGCTTGATATTTTACAAAAACTTTATTACCTTCGCAAGGAGATTAATTGTTTTCGCATACTTTTTACTTGTTAATTTGCCGACTTCATGCAAAAATTGTGGTTGTAAATGCTCTGACATAGTGATGAGTGTGTTTTACTCCCCTGTTTGAACGCTCAGTCTGATATTTTTGCAGTTATGAACTGCTGTGTCGTAGCG
>JGI24159J19872_10006794_pt1 | contig 14967 bp, 10 predicted proteins | sample Ectturendosymbi4_FD_19872 | JGI IMG/M metagenome (IMG submission 19872) | reverse complement strand
TGGAGAAGTGGCTCGACTTTCAGGACTTTACTAATTTCACAGTTGCGTACTTTGTTGCGAAGTGTCACGCCGTGAACGTTTCGCAAAAATCCCATTTCTCCTCTTGTACTTGAGATATCACTCCTTCAGTTATTACCGCAATTAGTCTTTCAGTTATTATTAATTTTTTCTGGCTTGTGTGTTAGAAACTGGCATGTAGTGTAATGGTACTGCAGATTATACGTTTGGCTGCACTTCTAGATTTGAGTTGTAATAGCTGGCTTTGAGTATTGTTATATAAAAATACTAATGCAGACAGATGGAGAACGTGGATTAGTTGTGCTGTGTTTATGATTTACATCGTACAGTAGACACCAGAATCTTAGCAAGGCGTTGCTCACTGGTTTGTGAGTGTTACGCAAGTTTAAGCAGCTTGGCACTCGTGAGCTAAAAAGTTGTAAGTTCTTTTTGTTTGAGGCGACATTGCTGCGCTCAAGCAAAACGACACGAAACTAAAAATTGGAGTAAAAGCTGACAACAAACACGAGCTACAGCTTTTTTGAGGCAAATCAACTCACTTCGTCCTTCTCAACTGTCGCGTCGCCAACGAGTCGGACGTCATCGTGCACATCAAAGTTGAACAAAGGTCCGCTTTTGCCTCTGGCCTTGGTCATTATGAAGTCATAAAAAGTGTAATGGTGCGGAATGATCAAGTCTTCCTTGATGTACATCAGATGTTCCACACCTGGGTGACAACGCGTGGCGATTGATGTCGGGTGCGAGCAATGTTTGCTGCAATAAACGTTTTGTCTGAACTATCAAATCTAAGAGCGTGGTTCGAAAATTTCCAAACCTGCACTCGTGAGTGTCCGGCACTACTCGGCATAAGATGGCTGTAGGCGGTTTCAAAAACTACTGTTGATATAAACAAAAAAAACTGAAAAATTTTTGACTCAAAACAGTGAACAGAAAACGTTCGCGAACACTATGGAACTTCAGTGATTTACCAAGAAGTCTACGACAGGTAAGTATAAAAACAAAATTCAAGAATATACATTTGCAACAATACGCATGCTTGGAAACTTGGGGCTCGTGCCTTTCAGTGGAAACATGTCTTTTTATTTAAATTGCAATCGTTTCAAAGATTTCAACTTCTCTCGCACCGGTGCTTTTAAGTTCGCTGAAGTCCGGTCGCAACTGCTCCAGGCATTTGACGAGGAATTGTTGTACGCTGTTGCCTTTTTTCATCTGCACAAAAATGCGTTCGTTTTTCACGCAACGTGCACAGGTTCTTTGCGCGGACGTGGAATCGATCGCGCGCGCGAAGCCATTGGCCGCGGACAGGAAGAACGTACTAACGTTTGAAACACGTTCATAATCAAATGCAGTACGTAGAAAATTGGTCACTGAGCGAGTGCACGCAGGTCGAATCAACTGCCAAATGTAAAGGAGGCAATAAAGGCCCTGACAATTACTTTTCATGGTTAAAAACTTTTCAAACCAAACACCTCCGAACACCGGGCAGCGAAGCAAGAGTATGAACGTGGACGGAATAGTCTGAATTCGAGTGACGGCCCCGCTGTGTTTCCCACAAAAAAGGCGTTTTCGCGCATCGTCAGTCTTTTACCTCGAACACGACCATTTAAAGCAAAATCACCTTGACTTTTCTTCGATGACCAGAGCCGTCCCAGTAGCTGTACGTGATTTCTATTTCTTCGTCTGCAAATCACGTGAGTGCAACGTCATAAGGCAGCGACTGCTGAGAGGTAACTGCGCTTCGAGGCGAACTTACTTTTAAGCTTTTCCTGCTGAGCAGCCCATTCCTTCCTCAGTTTTTCCTTCAGTTTCTTGTCCTGAGCCTGATCGCAAAGGAAAACTTGCCACCGGCGTTAAACTGCTTTGCACTCAGCAAGTCGAAAGCACGAGGGAATGACAGGGGCGGAAAAGCATTGATGCCAGGGCATCCCGTTAAGATTACGGTAACAGTTTTGGTTTCAAAAACTTTAAAGCCGTTTGGGGGTTCAGAAAATACTCTGGGAACGCGAGCGTTTCATCCAAAGCCGTAGTATCAACATCGCGTTAAGTTGACTGAGCCAAATTATTATTTTTCACAGCTTCGTCATGGTGCGTCTCCTGACATATGTACGCTTTCAATGATTATTTGGCAATTTCTTCTACCCGATGTGGATTTTTAGCATTTTTTGAACAAGGATTGACAACGACTCGATCGAAAATCACAGCACCTATCGTCCCTTGTCATCGTCACAATACCAATCGAACCAACCTCTCGATCTCTGTCCGGTAAGAAACTCGTGTCAACATCGGGATTTTTCTTCACTTTCTTCGGCAGAACAACTGAAACAGATTTGCAAACTATTAAAATGCGAGTCCCACTTAGAACGGTTGTCGTGTGTAGGATACAGGTAAGCGTTACTGCAGCACTGTAACAGATACACCACAAAACAGTCACGAATCGCGTACACGCAGTCGAGTTACTGAACTTGCATACCAAACATTTATTTCCTGGACAACTACGATCGATCTACTGGAAACTGTACAGGACACATCTCAGGACCCTCAAGCTTTTCACGAAATGGTGATGCCAATGTGACAGCGAAGCGATTCGCCGTCGTATGTCAGCAGCAGGCTTATAGATTGACTGCACTGACTTGGACATAGTGACTTGAGGATGGAAAACTTGTGGTGGGGATTAGGTTACAAGATTGAACATTTGAAAATGTGGTTTCTCGTATGCCAAGTTTTTTACGGGTGGACCAACAGTATCTTACAGCTTTTTCACGCAAGAAATACATATAGTATAAATAAAGCTTCTGATTGTGGTTTCCTCACAACTCGGAAAATACACCAAAATAGAATCTCCGGGTTTCTGCAAAATGGCTGAAACAAGTATATCTCTGTTCCAGTGATGGCGTGACTCGAGTCAATGACTAGAGTCATGATTTTTAGTGGCTCGACCTGGGTCACGTTTTTACCGAATGACTCGACTCGAGTCACAATGAATGACTCGAGTCAGAGCCACTTAACAAAATCTCCACATGGTTTCTTGACAAACACAGCTACTTTGCACACAAAAAATGAGCTTTTTCGCTCTAGTGGAGTATGGTTTATATTGGCACAAATAGAGAAAAATGCTTGATTTTATTTGACTCTACATTGACTCGAGCTTGCAAACCAATGATTGGACACTTTCTATGAATTGACTCTTACTCGACCAAGTCATGAATCGACCCCGACTCGAAAATTTTAGCTGACCCCGACTCGACGTGCCTGTGGTTCGGATCGACAGTAACGAATCCGCCACATCACTACTCTTTTCCTATTCATACGTTAAGCTCAATTCGCATAAAAACCTACTTTCTTCTTCAACCTCTTCTTCTTCTTCATCAGGATTAAACGAAAGAGAAGCCAGTTTTATGGTTTGTCTCTCTTTTCTCTTCGCCTTTTCTGACTTGGCGCACCTGTGAACCGCCATAAGAGAACAGGATCAGATAAGAAAACAAAACGTTCCAAACAAACGAGTGGCCTTGGTTAGTAATCGACGTAAAAAGAACTACAATCATTTTTACAATTTCGCCTCGTCGCTTGTAGCTATCTGCTTCTCGCGTTCATGAATCAAGTTTTCCTGTTTTTCCTTCATTTCGTCGAGTGTCAGAAGACCTAAAAATTAAACACATTGGCACGGCTATAGTTGTGTCAAGAAGTTTCATATCATCTTTCTTAAAACCAATCCATAACGCTCAGACCTTAATCTCACTGCATCGCATACCGTATGGGCAGTTATAGGTTAATTCTCGATAAAACGACACCTGCCAAGGTCACCTCCCGAGTCTGCAATTCATTCATTGCAGCTACAAACTGAATTATAATATCGCGATTTTTGGAAGAAAATTATTTAAATTTTGCGAAGGACTTGACCGTTAAACTTGTTTTACCCATTTTTTAGGGATCCCGGCGTTTTTTTCAATTCAACTTGAGCAAAAAAAACTCTTAATGCGCTGATAAACTCAGCTCATCAGTTGGTAGTTGTCACCAACTAACAAGAAAAGTGGCTGAACTTCACACAGCATTCATAAGAACCACAAAATTCCGTTAAGGTAAAAATCATCGACACTAACGAAAGCGCATTAAAAAGCATTCAAATGGATGGTGGGAAGTTACTCATTTATGGCGAAGAAAAGCTTTTACGCAACCCACCCACAGTGCTTGATTTGAGCTCAGCTTCCACTGCATCATAATAGGCAGAAAACTTGTTGTGGATATTGGACTTGATCGCATTTTCCTGGAAATAAGCTAAAATGAGGATACGTAAAGCAGAACTATACGGCGGGCAGCAATTCGCTCAAGAATACATTTGGAAAACTTTAAAGTCCTAGAAACTTGTAAAAAATCAAACTCGAAACTGTTCCTTGTACCTTCTTCCCAATATACCTGCTGAAAAAAATTATTTTGGGTCACTTTGCAGAATATCGGATAGTTGGTGGATGTTTTGTCATTACATTTGCATGTTACCTGACAATTGCAATAAAGGTGGTGCATTGTATAGGTCAGGGGTCACCNAACTTTTTTCACGACGAGCCAGATATGTAGGAGAATGACGAGTGCANGTTGAATAAAATTCCTTTGTTCGATAGTATGCAGCAAATACACAAAATATAAAAACAAACATATTTATTAATAAAAATGTTACCAAAGAAAACAGATCTCAATGCGCAGATAGCCTGAAATCATGCTAATGCATAATAACTGCATCCTTCTTTGCAGTTGGTCACGTAATTTACAAGTACTAGTAGAGGGTCGCATGAAAGTTGGTCTGATTGCGTGATCTTCATTTCGTGAAATATTGCATGTCCTACTAATTAAACTTTTCTTTGACAAAGTGAACTTTTGTTAAATTGTAGTATTTTTTCAGTCTGCCTTACTGAGAGTCTTTCCATATGCAAAGTTGCTATTTGTGCATGATCAACGGCCAATATGTAGCTTCTTGCCCATTTTTGGTTACTTTCAAAACGATTGAAAAGACCCTTGCATACATTAACCTGCAATACAATTAGCTGTACATATATGAACCACTAATTCCGTTCTTTGTATTGCTCATGCTGATTTGTAGACTGCTTCTACTAATCATGATTGTTCATAAACCAAGAACTTCAAAATCATAACTATTAAAACTCTAGGTTTGCTGAAGCTTTCGAGAAACGAAGCCATTGGGCTCTGCTTTCATGACTTCGCTATGATTTGGAATTGCATATATCTCTGTTCAAGTAATGAGACCTCCAAAAAAGTGACAGTCAATTCAATCAGCAAACCCTTTTTTTAATTGGAAATTCACATAGCTCTACATATCTACAGTTCCAAAATCTGGAAACAAAGCTTACAGGGGAAATGCTGAAGGGCTAAAGCAAGGGAACCAAACTCAAACTGCTCCGAGGGCCAAATGCGGACTTATAAAAATAACGCAAAGGCTGCATTATGATGCTGACACAAAAATGGCAGTACTTGAACCTTACTAGAAACAGCTTTTACATCTGATTTTCTGGGAAAGGTATCATGACTTACAGGCAAATCAATTCTAGCAGTCTATATGTTCGCTTACAAGGAACTTGTTCACTTGCTGGTTGGGCGCTTTTAAACAACGAATGAACTAAATAACTAAAATGTTAATTTTTTGAAAATTCTCAAAAGCATTGTGGGCCACATAAAACACCCTTGCGGGTCACATGCAGCCTGCGAGCTGCGTGTTTGAGACCCCTGGGCTGAAGCAACGGCAGACAAAACAAGCGCACTCAAGAAACCACAGCTATGAGCAGTGATGACTCAACACAAAGTGGCAGCAGAATGGAAGGCGATCTTGAGGTCGAAAGGTTGGTGGACATACTTAGTGACAGTGAGGGCCTTTAAATGGTAAAATTTGGGAAGAGACAAGAGATGCAAAAAGTGGTTAATAAAAATTGCTTTCATGGTATGAAAGGGGATAAAACAGTTGAAGGTCAAAGCGAAAGGAGAAAAAAGATCAATAAATATTGCAAAGGAGAATAAAACATATTTCACAAGAGGGAGGATCATGTTTTGAATATAATTTGTGTGCTTAGTTTGTTAAGCCATTTATCTTTGCAGGAATCCACACAGTCAAAACTGGGTTGTTCTACAAAAGTAATTGTGCAGGAGTTGCAAATGCAGTCGCTGGTTCTTTAGGATGCCAAGGAACACTATATAGCAGGGTTGATAAAATTCATGATTTTTTCAAAAAAATTAGATCTTTTGATTTAAATCAGATTTTTTTGATTTTTACGATTTTTTTGATTTAATGTGCAGAGTGTGGCCACCTAACAAGTAGTAATTTTTAATTTTAAAGAGTTTATTTTAATATAAATTTTTTGTGCTTTGTTTCTTCTGGTACAGCAACTAGAATTCAGCTGAACTTTCATTCAAGCTTATTTTGCACTTATGTCTCATGCTTAAAGCAAATCAGTTCATAACTACTCCTCCGCCGATTGTGCTAGAGAGCTGTTCAAGGGCTCAAACGGATCGGCCAGTCTTCTAGTCTGCACTCGAAAAAAATTTTTTTTGGTTATGGGTTGCGGATTTTTTGTGAGTGATGTCATAAGTGAAGTAGTTTTTGGGCCATATTGGCTCATGTTACCTGGCCTATGGACCAACCGCTACGCCAAAGTATTTTGCTGAAGTTTTCATTGGAAACTAGTTCGAGTCTGAGTCTTTTCAGCGTTTGATCAACTTTCTAGCGTTTCTGGTTTGAAGGTTATGATCTAAAATGAACAAATTAATTAATTATCTAATTAACTAATTAGTCAAATATTTTTATTAATTTATATCATAACTTTTCAACCTGAAACCCCAGCAGGTCATTCAAAGTATCAAAAGACTCGGATTGTGGCCTAGTTTCCATTGAAAACTTCAGCGAAATACTACCACCTAGCAGTTTGGGCCCAGGGCCAGGTGAAGTTGGCCAAGGTGGCCTAAAAGTCCTCCACTTATGACATCACTCACAAAAAAACCCTCACACCTCAACCAAATAATTTTTTCGAGTGCAAACTACAAGACTTGCCGAGTCTTTTTAGCTTTTGACTGGGTCTGTAGCGCTTACTGGATCGGAGAAATTCCTTCGCAAAGCCACGTGCGATCCAGCTGTTTTTTTGCGAATGGTGTGAAAGTGTTTAAGAGATGTTCCGTTAGTCACATTTTTTTCCCCAAAAACCTAGCATGGCTTTCTGCACAATACCTCAGTTTAATTAATAACTTAGTGTGTACTTTGTATTTAAACTAGAGAATTTTGTCAAAAGTTATGATGCCTTTGTTTATGGTGAAAAATATTTTGTCCTGTAGTCACAATATGTTTTGTTAAAAAAACAGAATTACTGAAACAGACAATTTTTGCTATGTGATTTCTATTGATTGCTAGTTGGTATAAAATTGTTGACAGCCAAACTTCATTCATGTTATGTTAACAGTTGGGCAAGAGCCTCATGGACTAATACATACAGCTCTGTGCACAGGAGCCTCATGGAATAATATGATGTGTGCTTCAACTTAAGGTATGCGCTAGCTACTGATGGAACCACATGCGCTGCTCATTGCAGTTGTTGTTGGTTTATTACAGCATGGTCAACTACTTTTGACCTGCGGGCCATTTTCCAGAAACAACTTGCAGGCCACTTCCAACAAAATGATGAATAAAACACCAGATTCATAAGATTTTGAATTGAAAAGGGAAGATAAGTGAGTGCATCGCTGAAATTATTACAAAATAGCAATTTATTACAGATCTTTATCAGTGGGTTGCTTGTGGTCTAGGCTTCTGACAATATCGTTCCTATATAAATACCAATGTGTTAGTATACCTAGCAAGTCGGAGACTATCATCCAATCCAGTGTTTCATGTGCACTTCGATTTCTGTTTTCAGATTGGGTTTGCTTGTAGAAAAGGTTCTCTCACACATGTATGTATGTGCTTCCAAACATCACATGCATTTTTAGTGTGAAATCTTTCAGTTTGGGAAACATATCTTTATTGATTAATTTCTAGAAGTTCTCTACAGTCTAGCCTAACGCCATTTAATATTGTAGTTTTATTAAAAGGTGTTATGCTTGTTTTAACTAAAATAATCTACTGTAACACACACAAAAATCAATACTGAGAAAGCTCGCATGCCTTACGCGGGCCACATGTGGCCCATGGGCCTGCAGTTGGACCACACTGGTTTATTAAATATCATGATGGTCTGTTTTGAATGCACATGAATGCCTTTGTCATGTGGCTAATTGGGTAACGGCAGTCTTTGATATCAAACATGTGCCGCGCTCATAGTTAAGCGGTAACTAGCAATTACATATATAGCACCGTTTACCATACAAAATTGGTTCTAGATGAGAAAACACAACCAGAAGTATACATTAGGCGCACTTTCAATTTTAAATAAAATCAAAGGATTTTAAATGCACCTCAAGACTTATGGTCCAAAAAGATGGTATTATTAATAATGTTCATGCATTGCATTTGGAAAGCAATGGAAAAGCCTTTGCTCCTTAGACCTTACTGCCTCCATGGTTGGCAGAAAAATACCAAAGAATTTATTTGCATTGTTGAAATCCACAATTAACAAAGAAACAATACTCTTACATTTACAATTTTTGCCTTCATTTCTTCCATTTGCTCCTTGGCTCTTTCCCTTCTTTTCTGCATATGCATGGCTCTGTTTGCCTCACTTGCTGCTCCCTTATATTGGGCCATTTTCCAGAGAATCAATGACAGCCTACAAGGAAAACTACACGCTGACCTGGAATCAGCACCAGTATTAGCAGCAAAGAAGTAATAAGGAAAGATCTACAATTAAATTAACACCAGTATCAGAAAACTTACTACCATTACACAGTTGTACCACATGTGTCGCTCAACTTGCTTTACACAATGAAATTATGCAACAATGCATACAGGACATGCTTGTAGTATATAACACTCATGACACATACTGTATACATTAGGCACCAACCAAGGCATACTCTGGGCTTGGTACACTGGGCAGGTCTAGTGTATAATTCACCCTCCCCATCTTTCCAGGTGATGACATCATAGATCGATTGAAGTAGGTGGTGAAAGAAGGTTGCACACCAATTTTGGTGATGATGGCACTGCTACGTCATGAGATACAGCCTGTCAAAGTTGACGACCTATATGCATCTAAGGGCATTCATTTCAGCTTGTTTATTTGGTGTACGACAGTTAACATCAGTGATGCCACAGGGCTCAATCGTTTCAACATCAAATTTTTCACGCTTCAATGTCAAATGTCAGGGATCAACATCAANAAGACACAAGACTGTTATCAAAACTTGCTTTATAACATGGTTCCTTTATTGCACATCCACCACCGCTNCATGAAACCATCTCTTTGGCTAATAATTGCCTCTTTAAGCTGTCGGTATCTGATTTGCTGTATTGTTTTGTATGAATGGAGCATTCACAGAGCTGAAAATTATTTTGAACGCAAAGCCTTTCATAAGCATATTTGGAAGTACATCTATGGATTTCGCAAGATCAATTACTTAATTTGCAACTGAAAATGCTGGATAATGCTCAAAAATAACTCCGTTCAAGTTCAGCTCTGCAGAGGGAACTTTTAAAGCGTAATTCAACCTCTTATCGAAACTTTAATTTGAATTTAAACTGAGTCAATTTCATTGAGTGATTCGAAGGCTTTAACACATGATTGGATGTCTTTGTATCACAAACGGTCACTCCTTTTGGGAGCCTTGAACGATGTACTGCATTAATTTACATCGCCACTGATATTTGTCATGATTATCAGTTTTCATCAGCCAGCTTATTAGGTGATGTCTTCAAGCCATGACTCGGTAAGTTAAATTTGAAGGCCGGCAAGTATGCTACTTTCATCTTAAAAACTATAACTATTTATAAATTAAAAAAGAACTAAAACCTGGTAGCGTTATAATGCATGAGGTCTGCACTTTGCATCTACAGCACACAGTCACACACATTTTGTTTAATGCAATTGAAATTTCTATTTCATAAGATTAAACAGTAAAAAACATAATACAAAACTGGATTTGATCCAAGTAAATAAACTAAGCTCAGCATTACTAAAATTAGAACATTTGACGTTGACAGTAAGAATGGCCTTAACATATTGCAAGGTTAAGGTGGCCTACATTCTTGTTGACCTGTGCTAACATAACAAAGGGTTGAGGTAACTTGCACTTGGTTGAAGGTTAGAGAGTGCAGACCACCTCCACATTTTCCAAATCAGGGGTGACGAGAATGTAGTCTAGGGTGCGTTTACTATGGTCATATTGCATTGTCAACAGAATAGGTGTACCAAACTGAAAGCTAAACTGGAAGGAAATGCAGATCAAGTGACATGCATGGACAAGCTTTACCATCAATATATGAAAACGGTCCCAATGACTGCGAAATAGCATTTTTCATGATCATTAGTTGACATTTGGGACTGTTACACTGTATATTAGGCCAACTGCTATGTCATTAAAGCAAGCATGCTTACTAATACCAGTAAGCTACAATATTTTGGTACAGCTGGGCAGCTGGCTTTCCATACCTATCACGGTGCATGCTGTAAGGCTAAAGTGATCATTTCTAAATTCTTCAAACAATTTGTGTTTGACATAGCCTACTGTATGCAAGCATTTTTATGGTATGCAGATTGCATTTTAGATGCATTTCTTCTCTTTCTTTACAATTTCTAAGCTTATCTCATCACTTCTGAAAATTTTAGCTCAAATTTCATTATTGCATTGCAACAAATCTTGTTAACTGGCCAAGCCGCCAAATGATTTATTTAAGTCAAGTGTAAACAACTGCAAGTTCCTTTTGCAAACTGTTTGTCATGATAAAAAGAAGTGGCTATGGAACCGCCCATGGATATTCTTGTTTCAAAACTTACTCGACCATATTGCCTCGCATGACACGGTTCAAATAAAGCAGTCAGTTTGTCATTCAACAGGCGTCGATCTGGTAGCTTATCGGATAGGTTCCAATAGTTTAGGGTTAGCCTCTCGACTTGGTGCCTTACATTTTCATAATAGTGACTGCTTGCATATTTCAATTCTTGGTGGGACCAGTTTTTCTTTACTTTTTTCAAAACTTTACAAACTTTTGCTTTAGGAGTTAACGTTAGGTTAGCATTAGATCACTATTAGTGTTAGCTTAGAGTTAGGTTAGGGTTAACATTAGCTTAGGGTTAGGTTAGTGTTAGCAAGCTAATCTTAGCATTAGGTTACGGCTACGGTTAGGTTTACCTTTTGTGTTTACTATGTTTCTACAAAACAAAGCCTACTGTATTCTCCTCGTGCGTTACTGTCATGTTACAGGAGATTGTCAAATTAGGTTTCAAATTTAAAGATCCATCGTTGGTTCTGTAGCCACTTCCTGAAAAGAAATCTTACCAATGAATCATTTCTACTTCTTTCTAGCACAGGAGCACACATAGGGCAAACAAGGAATTTGAACATTCAGTCGTAAACATAAAAATGCAGACAGCAGTGCAGCAACATGCAGAGAAAAAAAANTCACATAATCATTTTACCCACCCAACAAATATGGCANTGGCAATGTTAAAAGCAAAACAGTTACAATTTGATAAGCAGTGACAACAATGATTCACATGCCAATACAGTGAAACCATTTTACAAGTTGACTTTCTAGTACAGGATACTTTTGCATTCAAAGAAAAGAAAAGCTATATAAATGAAATTAACAAATCGACCTTCTGCCAACGTAAATCACAGTTACATATCTGCCAATTAGCAAACATGATTCTCTTCACAGTGACTTTGACTAAGTTCATTAAACCAACGCATTGCCCTCAAAATAGGCTTGAACCTCTGTTCTGTAGTACGTTTCTGTTTATTCTCACAAATAGGTACAACTCAAACTGTTGTATGGTAATCACCGACCATGCTTCCCGCACGATAAACTTTCGCAGTTTAAACAGAAAACACCACTGTAGCTAACACAATCAAATGACAACCTGTCCTTAACTTAAGCCGGTCAGTAAACTTGCAAACTATCTTTGAAAAATAGTAAGAAATAAGAAAACTTTGCTTCAATATGAAAATTGTGTTCAACATCAAATTCAAAGGGAAACATCAAACATCGGCAAAATAGACATTGCCTTGCACAAAATCAAAAAGTCTCAATTACAGTTACAATTTATGTAAAATTGTGTAATTAATTATATTCTGCTCACTCATAAAAAACACTAGTGTAGATGATATGAAAAACACTAGATCTAGTGGCAAAACACTAGGAGTGGCACCACTGCTATACATTGATGTACTTGGAAGCCATTGCAGTTTTTCATTATAATAATCATGATGGCTTCATTCATGCATGTATCTTAAAAGTTTGATTTCATCAAAGTATAGTTAATGCATTAGCACCATCAAGCATATACTCTGTACTACCGCAATGTATATATCNTCTTCTTCTTTCGTGTCTTTGTGTTTCTTTCTCTTTACTGCGTTGCATGTGGGAGTGAAGACGTAATACAATACAATGCACAACAACTATAATGATACATAAACGACAATGGTAAGAGCGTTGAGGATGACAGATAACATAAACATTTGTTCTTTCGGCAACAATGAAGTTTAAACTTTATAGTTAAAAGCAACTTGCATATTTCCACCTTGTTAAAGTGCATAGCGCACAGCACCACTTTGAAAACAATGTCAATATTGCAAGCAGCTGTTGAGGCACTTACATCTTTCAAATAAATGAACGCAAAGTGCTTAATGGACAAACCGTTATCTTGGTAAGATGCTTGTTGATCAGGCCATACTTTTGTTTGTTTCAGGAAGTATGTTAATCAAAATTACATGCCACAGCGTGGCTCTGGAACGATCAGACCAGTCCCGTCGCCACGGGGGGATTTTCATTTGGGGTTTAGGTTAGCCCGCCAAACAAAGCTCCAAGGCCCCCAAATTGAAACATCAAACACGATAATCAGTTGGGATTTTGTCACTTTTTAGAGTGTCAAGCTACCCCGCACAAACTGAAAACCCCCTACTGAAAACTTTCTGGCGACGGTTCTGGATCAGACACAAACTGACAAAAGCACTCTGCACTCTCTGCACTGCAACATCACCAAATGTTTGCGTTTCACCTGCCACTAAAACTGTGTCAATTTTACGGAAGAACCTTTGCGTTGCTTAAAACCCTGCTCAGTATCAGAGATGAGCGGACTGTCATATTTTGCGATCCAGATCCAGACCAGATTTTTTAAAACTCAGTCCAAGTCCAACCACAGTCCAAAACAATTTTTCAAATGGAAAGTCCAAGTCCAAATAAAGTCCAAAAAATTTGAAAAATGCAGCCTTTTCACAACAAAAATGTTGCATTTCTTTTCCATTAACTCAGTACAAAGGCGGTCCGGATCCTAAATTTTGAAGTGATTCACAGTCCGGATCCAATCCAAATTTAACAAAATTTGCTTAGTCCAGTCCATTCCAACTCCAGTCCAATGTTCATCTCTGCTCAGTATAACAGCTGGTATTCCACTAACCCGGGCTTGTTTTTTGTTGATTTCATGTAGGCCTACTTGAAAATGTTACAAACTTGTGTTTCCACGACTTTTCCTGATTTCAGAGGCAAATGGAATGTGTCTGAGATATTTTGAAAAAATGTCCCTGAAACCCTATAAATAAAAAATGGATACACATTACTACCCTGGCCTGGGTTACCTGATGTGTTGCTAATTTTTTTCACCCTTCTACCGTAAAATTTCAATTTGATTTTAAGCGTGAAACGTTTTTGTGGCAGATATGACGTCGGAAATAAAGTTTGTGAAGAGTTGACCTACACCATAATATGATATAAATTATGTAGAAACACGGATCTAAAACGCTCATGGCATTTTTGGGGCACATATAAAATTCCCATCTGAAAAAGCAGTGTTTAAAGGTACAATGTGTAAAATGGGTATGTTATATGTAGTGGCGTAGCTGGAGGTTTGGGCCATGGGGGGAAATTTAGCTGAAGTGAGCCCATTGATCACCTTAGGGGGGCCACTTGCCAACACAAGGAAAAAAGTTAAGAAATGATAGTGAACCCGGGATGTCGTGGATGTCTAAACTAGCTAAATAAAACAAAAACACCCCAAATAGGAATGAAAACAGCAACCAACTGAAAAACAAAAGAATAATAGATATCAAAATTTCAGCTAAAGGGGGCCCAGGTTTTACATTTAGTATTCCAGGGGAGGAAGCTCGCCCCCTTGCACCCCGTAAGTTACGCCACTGGCTATGTGTGGATGGGCGTCGGAAGGATTTTTTCCAATGGGGGGCCAATAGTAGATTTTCCATAGGTAGCCAAAAAGAGGGGCCGGAAGTGATAAATTTCATTTATTACTCTCGAAACTAAGAAAACCCTTTTTTTACAAAAATGATAACAGGAAAATGTGAAATTTTCACATGTAGGGAGGGCCGATGTCCCCCTTCTGACGTCCATGTATGTGTGTTTCGCTGCACAGTTTCGTTGATAACTTGTTTGTTATATATTTATCCAGTTAGAACGCGATATGGTTGAGCTGTTTTTAGTTGTTATGGATAGCATTTTTTCCTGCAAAGTAAAGCCTTCAGGTGGGCATTTTACAACTAGTTTTTGAACTAATTTAATAAACAACTTCTCAACAGATTTTGCATGTTTTAAAAAAATAACCATAGTAAACCTCGTTTTTTTTCCAATATATTATATTGTATTGAGTAACGTCTTCACTCCCACACGCAAGACGCTTGACTTTAAGCATGCATCGCAGTAACATGGAATACGCAAATACATGAAGGAAGACGATGATACATACATGGCGGTTGTAGAGAGTATACGCTTGATGGCGCAAATACATTTACTTTGATGAAACACAAGCTTTTGAGACATACGCATGAATGACGTCATCATGCTTATTATAATGTAGTACT
>JGI24159J19872_10006793_pt1 | contig 14968 bp, 14 predicted proteins | sample Ectturendosymbi4_FD_19872 | JGI IMG/M metagenome (IMG submission 19872) | reverse complement strand
CGAAGTCTTTAGTGACAAAGCCGAAATCATCGTCAGTAGTTATGCAATGATTAACATCTAGGAATTCAACTTCACCCTTTTGATCGGCTGTGCAAGCTTGGCGAAATGTTAGTTCCAAACCACTGTTGGCAAATGCTAAAGTTAGTGCTTGTCGGATGTTTTCATTTGATAATTTTGATGTGGCGATCCAGATTATGTCATCGATAAATCTGTGGAAAAGTGCTGCTTCACGTAGCACCCCAGCAATCGCCCGTAGGATGCAATGTACAGCAATGTTTGCCAATGAGAACGAGTGGTTGTCACCGGTTACAATACCGTTTTTTTGGGTGTATAACTGGTCTCCACATTGGGTGACAACATTGTTTAGGCAAATTTCCTTCAGCTTGACAATGATTTTTTGCGCATTGGTGTTGAAGTTGGAATGCTTCTCCAATGCACATCGAAGGGCCTTTGTTACCGTGTCTCTGCACAAGCTTGGGTAAAGCGCTTTTACATCTTCCGCAACAATGTAAAACACTTGTTTTTGCTTTCCAGTTTCTTCAGTTTTGGTTAGGCACTCTTTCCACTTGAGCAGGTCTCTAATGTATTGATGGCTGTCTTGACAGAATTCGTCTGGGCAGTTTTTGCAAAAGTCTGTACTAATAGGTTTCAGTATTAATTCTAGAAAAGCAGTAATTGGTGAGGTGCTGATGTTCCTAGCAGACTGTAGCAAACGCACAGGCATGTCTTTGATATCCACGTTCAGTAAATTCTCCCGGGTTGACTTATGTGCTTTGAAAAGCGGGTAGGCGTAGGCGGGTGTATTGCAACAAAAAAACTTTGCCGATGCACTGTTGACTTTGCGGTACGAGCTGCTCTTGCATTTTGTTCCAGTTACGTGCAGAAGCAGTTCATCATTTACTGCACCCAAATTGTGTAGTTTGACCATAAGGTCGTTGCAATCGTTTCTCAGTCTTTCAAGGTAAGCGTCGCACCCCTCTACCGACACATCCAATTTTTCAAACTGTTGCAGTTCTTTGGTCATAATAGCATCGTAATCTTCGTAATCAAGGATTACGATGTTACCGTCCTTATGCAGCTTCATGTTATGGTCCAACACAAGCAGTGCCAATCATGACTAAACCAAAATAATCTTTACAAAGTAGGCTTCGCAGTTCTCAATCTGTTTTTTCGAGTTTGTGCTCTGCAACTTCTAATGCTTTTTACAAAATTTCTTCTCTGAAAACTCCTTCACCATGGTGCTAAAACTAACGTCTTAGCTTGTATTTTGATTGATTTTTTCCACAATGCGTGTAGTTAATCGTTATGTATACTTTTGGAGCAGCTTCACCTCAAGTGAATGTTCACCGAAAGAAAATTTTGGATTGTGTCAAAAATCTAAGTAAAGATATATTGCCAGCGTTCGTAACAAGTTTGTATTTGCAGCAAGATGAAAATGCATGTGACTACCACAAACCAAGCAAAGCAAATATTCAACGTCATTGGTTACATCAAAGGCAGTTACGAACCAGGTTTGATGCTGCAGTTTCTGCATTATTTCTTTTTGTTGGTCGTAAAAGTAGCCATTAACTGTCGGTGGTATCTACATTAGAACCACTCTGCTTTTGTTGAATAAATGAACCTTGCTGAAGTTTATTTTATTCTTTTCCAAGAAATGGGTAAGTAACGACAATGGATTGTTTGTTATGTAAGCAAACCTCATTGTGTGAACGCGCTCATCAGATTTTTAATATCTGTTCGCAGACAGGTACGTGTTGTTAGGCAACCATCGAGATGCTTGGGTTTTCGGAGCTATTGACCCTTCCAGCGGAACGGCTTCTTTCATGGAGTTGGTCAGAGCTTTTGGTGAAATGGTGAAAGGCGGTTGGAGGCCACGTCGAACTTTAGTGTTCTGTAGTTGGGGTGCAGAAGAATATGGGTTAATTGGTTCAACAGAGTGGGTCGAAGTAAATGCCTTTGCTTTCCATTTGTATGAACTTTGTTGTCGAACAAGCTTGTATTCAATAAGCCACTTAAAATATTTTGTGTCATTTCTTTCAGAGTTGATTTTTTGTGCATTACAAATAAGAGACTGGATGATATAAAATTTCTGCTACATCACATTTTACCGCAATGCAAGAGAGCAGACATGACAAGGTTGTGCTTTCAATCAACTATGCAAAAATTATCAACTTTATGATATTACAACACACATTATGATGCACGAAACCCAATACATTTATCCTGGTGTGCATATCTTGTGTGCATTGTGTGAACGTATTACTAGTTTGGCACATTTAATTCATCAAAAATGTCCTGTTTCAAACCAGCTCGAATATATTTTTCAAAATTTGTAAGAAGGTTTCACGGTAAATTCAGTACAGTTTGAAGGCTATCTAAGGCGCAATTTTGCTGTGTCAATATAAAAACAAAGGCAACGAATGTTTCATTTTTATCATTGTGGTAACTGCGGCACTGACTGGTTAGCTAACATATGTGTTTAATGATAAAGAACATGTCGACAAACATAACATCAACACCGGTTCAGAGAATTTTGCAGCAAACTTTCTTGCTTATAGTTTTATGGAATGGTTTCGCGGTAGCAAGATATTTTAATTTTTTTATATTGCTCTTTTCCACAAAGCTGAAATGGTAACTGTTCGTAGACCAAAGCAACCAGTGACGTGACGTTTTTTGTAACTAAAAGTTACCGGGTAAGAAGTCAACTGCAAACTTTTGCATTTTTTGCAACAATATCTTTCTCGTATTTAAGAACTCTATTATTATTGAGGAACAAATCAAAGTGTCGTCAAAATGTATGTAAAAATGATAGGGTGTGCTTGAAAGGGTGTCAGTATTAAAGCTGTGCATGGAGCTCATTTTGTTTGTTGAATTTGCAACGATTTAGCTCTTTATATATTTTGAACTATCATCACTGAAAAGCTACATTGGCAATATGTTACCTTTTGTATATCAAGGTGATTTCGTGAATTTCTATTTGTGGCAACAATCCAACACTCGCTGTTTTATGCGGCTTAACCAAAGCTTACATAAATTCATAAAACTATTTTGAATTTTGATCATATCAGTCACCAAATCTTTGCCATAGCCTGTGGTCAATCTTTTTGAGAAATTTGCAAAGAGTACATTATTTATGAGTGCATTTTCATATGTGTTTTGCGATATGCATTCGGATTTAGGTAGAAATGAATGAATACTGCTTTAAATAGCCATTCAGGTATTTCTGACAGTAATGCAATAACCACCGACGGTTTCCAACCTCACAGCGGGTAGTTTTTGGTTTAAATGATAAGGCTGCTGGCCGTTGAAGGAAGAAGTATAATAGCTGACTGGAAAAGACGTTCAGAACAGTTTTAACGCTTGAGAGCGAAATAATGTGTAATAAAGTTCCAATCATTTCCTCAAGCTCATGCAAAACAGCATAAGAAAACTCGAAGCATGTTTAGATAACAAAGGTTTATCTCAAAATTGGGGTCAAGAGGTGTTTGTAAGAAACATTATTAGCTATTTCCTCAAAACAGCTAAGATTTTACAGGAGTTGTTACTGCTTATATGTTTGGGAAAAATATTAAAACAGTTTTTTTACTAAAGTTTATATTTACAAAACCACTGACAAGGTTGTGATACCTAAACTAGTCAGTGACCGACATGGATATCAATTGTTGCTCAGGATTTTATTTTCAAGGCCTGAAAATTGAAAAAAGTTAATTTGCAACTTGACCTACAGCACAAAACATTCCATTTTACATTTGGCCAAATGCAAGCAACTCGGATTAACTACAGAAATGGTTCTTCGTCAAGCTTTCGATCATCTTCAACATTTCAGTTTTACTAGACGAATGTATTCGTTATATATGATTCAGGAATTCCAAAAAGAGCTTCAAGCTCGTGCAGTTGCCTATATCAACGTGGACAGTGCTGTGCAAGGAAACTTTTCACTTCGAGCTAATGGAGTGCACAGCCTCAGTAACATGGTCTTCGAAGCTGCAAAACTGGTCAAAAATCCTGATTCAAAGGAGGTGCTCGAGGGTCGAAATTTCGTATACGACACTTGGTTCATGCACAGACCAAGCTCCACCGTTCCTTCCAAACCCGAGTAAGCACTTATCGTTTGAACAAATTTATCTTTCAATTAAGTGACCGTAGACCGTATAAATTTACATTTGCTGCAATATTTCCACCACAAACAGAGTACACTTGTTGGTTAGCAAGTTGCAGAGACTAGATCAGAAATTCGCTATTTCTATTTCAGGTTTGGTGGCTTGGGATCGGGAAGTGACTACACCATGTTCTTGCAAGGTCTTGGTATAGCTGCCGTAGATTTGCGATACTACTACGACACGGTAAGTGCATTAGTAAAGCGTTATAGGGATAAAAACGATAGAGTGAAACACGTCGACAATAGGATGAGGAAGCTAAAGGGTGTATGATTTATTCTTGTTTTCAATCACTTAATGAAAGCTTTTTAGTTTTACCTAAAACGGATATTAATATAATATATTTTGTTTAGCTCTGACTTCTCTTTATGCAGCACGCAAACCAATTGTTGTGCTTCTGCTTTGTGATCAGGGCCGGCCCAAGACATTTCTGCTCCCTGGGTAAGCTTCAATTTAAACGACCACGTTACACGTCAAACTAAACCATTCGCGGCATGGAGACCAAGAAAAAAGCGGATTCTGCTCATCCTGAAGGCTGCGCTTTAGGTGGCAACCTAATTGGCCTAGTGAAAGAGGCCGGCTCTGTGTGTGATCTATCTGTAGTTTTAACAAACATGCCATAATGTTCAAGAAAATGTCGGATGACGTCTTAAACACAGTTTGATATTTTAAAGGATATTGGATTGGGTTCTTATCCAGTCTATCATTCAGTTTACGAGACTTTTGAACTCGTGAAGAAGTTCGTTGATCCTGATTTCACTTATCACTTGGCCGTTTCTCAAGTTTGGGGAGAAGCTGCAAGAAAACTGGCTGATTCTCAGATTCTTCCGTTTGACTTTCAGCAGTATGCAAAAGATCTTGAAGAAAAGAGGAAAACATTAGTGGAAAACTATGGAGTACGAATGGAAAAACACAACATAGACCTAAGTAAAACTTTTTGTTAAAGAATGTCATGAAAGCAACTGAATGAACGTCGTAGAAAAGCTAGGGCAAAATTTGTTTGGTTTCAGGTCAAATTCAGCAAGCAATAATGACATTTGATGAATCAGCTCAACAGTTTCATGCAAAGATCAATTCTTTAAATCGAAACGAGTCAGTACAATTTTGAACGTTTCCATAACATTATCTAAAATTTTCTGCAAACAGATAGTGACTTTCGCCTGCTGTACACGTTTTCCTCCATACCACAATTTTTTACAGTGTATCGAGCATTCGAACAATCAATGACCAGGTGATGCAACTTGAACGAGCATTTATTGATCAGAATCCTTTGCCTGGAAGAGTAGCTTACAGGTAATCGGAGCAAGCCATTGTGGTAAAGTGAATCAAAGATCGAGAAGCAAAGCTCGAAAATTAGAGAATTTTTGCGAGGGATGATAAGTTTGCCATTTGCTAATAGCAAAACGTATGCACTTTTTGCAACATTTGAGCGTTGCCGAGATTCTGGGTGATATGCAGAACGTGCAAAGCATGCTCTCATTAATATCCGAAACCACGAATGTTAACTGGAGCAAACAGACTAAAAGCATCTACATTCTCTATGTTACATGTTTATCTGTTCCCCAGGAAAATCCACTGTCTCCAACCTCTTAATGTTTCTCAAAAAATATTCTAAGAAATGAAACAATAAAAAAACTATGTGTTTTTCCTATTAAAGCCATCTTCCTTCTAATATTTGTGAGCAGAATAATCGCCTTGTCTAAAGATTTCTTTACGTACAAGTGTTTTATGCACAAAAATTATAAAGGCAGAGGGTATGACTATTTAGACTAACTGACGCAAATAAGCTGATGTCACTATTATTGTAATTTTCAATGTGAAGTTTCAAACTTGGGCGTTGACTGTGAACTTGATATATTTCAAAAGAAACCTAAGCGTGAGCAGGGACTTAGGCCCTAAGCAACGCTTCCCAGCGCCTAGAAACGCGGAAAAATGCAAATAACCACCACAAGAGAAGTTGAAGAAATAATATGTAAGTCAGCTACCACATAAGCAGGGGAGGATCCAGCCAGTAATGTTACGGGGGGCGATTTCAGTAATATTTGGCAGTCAAGTCTTATTACGGTTTCACTACTGTAGACGAGATGCAGTATACTTCACAACACTGTTGTGGAAAACCAATGGACGACAAAATGGCTTTATATCATTGTTTTCCGAATTGTACAAAGTCATGGTGAATAAAGTTACTTTCGTCGGTTTTAGGGGAGAGTGATCACCGCAATCACCCCCTAATTCTGCCCTGCACAAATTGAACAGTTGACATTGGAATTTGTTTTTGTATTGCGCAATTGCTGTCATGTTTGTAATCTACACTTGAGACTCTTAAAGGGGCGACAAACAATACTTCCTGAATTGTGGTGGGCAGCCTGTGCAAGCTTTGTACCACATGTTGCATAAAACAAGAAACGAGCAATTTCGTGCTGTATCAGTAGATTTTGTTAGCGTTGATTTTAACTTACAGTTCAGTTACATCTTGAATGTCTATCTAGCAACCAATGCTTACTTTTTATGCTGAAGTTTATTTTGACTTTTTTTAGTTCAACACATAAATGTCAGCTTCTCTGTGCTATCTTTTTAACCATGCTTCTTCGCAAGGCACGTCATATCAGCACCTAGCCAGCACAACACATATGGCAACACTGCGTTTCCCGGACTTGTTGACGCCATGTTTGACATCGACGACGATGATGAACAGAGCTGGGATGAAGTTAGAGAACAATATTCTATTGTGATTTTTCACATTCTTTCCGCCGCCTCTACCCTTCAGCCTGCTGTGCCAGAAAGTTGAACCAGCACGTGGTCTACGATAAAAACAATTATCGTCTCGATTCTCAGGCAAGAGCTTGGAAAAAAGGGGAAAACTCTAAACTCAGATACATTTTTAGCTTTGGAGAATGTTCAAATTATAGCAAATACACTAACTGCTTTCGTATAAGCTTGAATAATTTTCAAGGAAGTAAACATTTTTTGAAGTAAAGGCTTGACAAACTTTGTATTCAACGGTGTTTCGTGTAAAATATTTGCGTTTTCTTACTGTAATAAAATTTCGCTATTTTCTGTCATTATTCGTTAGTGCAAAAGATATTAATGTCATATAGCAAGATTTCCACATTTCAGAAACTAATCTTGTCGGTTACGTTTTGCGATGGTTCGTACGCCTTTTAACGTTAAAAATGTTTATCTTTTTTTCAAATTTCTACTGCAGAAAAACGATAGCAACAGAAATTCTTGCTTTACACATACTTTCATAAATCGAGCCAACCAGATATCTCAGATATGTCTAACAGTTGCGAAAGCGTTTTGAATTTTGCTGATTCCTATTTTTAAGATTGCACACGTTTTCCTGTTAGTCCCTGAAGTCATATTTCAATTTTCAGTGGAGGTTATGATATTTGTAGGAGGTCTAGCACAATGCAGAAAGACTGAAAGCTTGATGTTCCATTTATTGTTACATAGTAACCACGATATGACTCGCGACTAGCAAGGTTTCAAGCAATTCACACTAACGACCTTCCAGCGATAGCTATGGGTTTTTAATTACCTTGCTGATCACCTTCCGACCAAGTTTACATAGTTCCATTTTTTCCACCCTTACGTAGTTCAGCGAATACGTAATCCGTACAATATGACACGTGCGTAAGCTCAAAGGATATTGCACATTGCGAGAAGTGCGCTATGTGCTTCTCGCACAAAGAAAAATTGGAAAAGACGTGTAGGAAATATCTTGATATATTTGATATATTTCCAAATTTTCTCGGAGCCCAAAAGCCAAAATGTTGGCCAGAGCCTTGATCCGTTTTTGTGAATTTTCCTGAAGTCCTAATTTCTGGGCAAAATTTGACAGAACTTATTTAAGCCATAACCAAAGATCTCAATTTAATGTCCAAATGTTTGAGTAAAATTTGACAGTATTCCGTCCACATATTGTATTTTTTGAATTTCCTTGCAGTATCTAAGAATGTAACTGAGCAAATGTCCCCTTACGCTTTAAGCCCACAATTAAATTCACCAATTAGACTTGTGCGTGGAAACTGCCACTCTCTTTATGATTCACAAAACAAACATAATACTAGTTTTTGATGTGGGATATAATCTATGATAACTACTCTGATTGTGACAAACGAATGTTTGGTAAAGCACATCTTTCAACTGATGAAATGATATTACAATAGGATGTCTTAAAACTACATCTAACGATGTGCTATCTGATATAAACCTCACAAGCTTACATATATGTAGAGAAATACATTTGCTTAGGTATTTCTCCAAGATGTTGTTATGATGCCCTGTACCTTTCCTGCCGGTTTTTCCAGATTGTTTAAAGAATTCTTCCATATGCTTTATATCACAAGCAAAATGTTCAAATTCCGATTTTAAAAATCCTTGGCCTAAAACTCTTTTATCCGTAGGGCTTCTAGCACGTGGAACTCTCTCTCACACGAAATCAAATCCTTAATCTGCAGCTCCATTTTCATGAATCACCCAAATTCCCATTATCACTTATCAAAACCCATCAACTATTAGGAATCATTACCGGTGTGACATCTACGTGTTGTATGCTTCGATTATCCCACAGCCCGGTGACTCTCGCCAAAAACAATTGTCGTGTTTTGTGTTGCGGTGATATTGAGGGCGAACTACATGTTTTCTTTCACTGCAACGTTCACCGCACAGCTTGAACATAATTTTGTGTTAGTGTTGATGACGTCCTGGCTAAATGTGCACTAAAGCTGAAAGCTTCAAGTGCTTCGGCCACGTCCATTTGTTGCGTATGTTTCCATTTGTTGCAGATGTTGCGTCGGTCTCTACTTCAGTTGCTTCCTTTAGAGTTGCTGAAATTTCCTGAAATCCTGTAGAAGATTCTAATTGTTTTTCTGTAATTGTCTATACTTTTTCTGTATGCTTGCTGTAGTTTTCTTGTGTTGTACTTTTTGTAAGCTAGACGTGAAAGTCCAAAATTGCACCAATCAGGCTAGCGCCTGTGGTAAGATTTAATTAAATCGAATGCAAGAAGGGCTCTGTGGTTGAACTCATTTTAACTATCTAGAGGGCCTTGAAAAAGACGCATGCCTTGAAAAACACAAGCTGCATCAGACTGCTTTAAACTCTTCCAATCGAGTTTCAGACCAGGAAGAGTTCCAAACATTACATTGCAATTCACCCCTTTCAATTATGGAAAATAATTGTTTGAAGGGATATCCGTGTTTTTTTAGGATAAAACGCATACGCATTATTTATTTCTCGCCTTGCATTGCTCAAACACATTTCGAAATAAACATCGAACGTTCGCGAATACTGGAACTGCAAAAACAAATTCAGGTGTTGTTCAGCACCGGAAAGCTGTTGCGCAAGTCGTCATCCGTTGGTTACGTAAAATATCCAGAGATGCGCAAACAATCGCTATTTCCTACCTGCGATTAATCGATGGCAAGTCGGGGCAGGCCTGTGCGTTACCAATGCAAAGTACATTTTTATACAATAATGTGCACGTGAACAAATTACTACATTGACACACCAATTATTTATATCCAATATAAGATAACGATTGCCAGTAACAACATGCTAAAGAATGCCTTTTTTTGCCGAAGATAACAATGCAATTTTAGTCAATTAACCTTGTAAATGCCAGGCAGTGAATCATACTGATTTTTTCTGGACCCGAGTCGATTAAGTTGGTCAGCGACGAAGGCGGCGCTGTCACAAAACTGAGGCACATTAATGATTGATTTACGATCATCGATAGACGGCGCTAACTGACAAGATGAAAGAGCCCTAACGCTTTGATTCGAAGACTGAACATTACGCAGTGCTTGCTGCACATTTTGATATTTCTGAAGGGAAGGTGATATTGATAACGAATTTATTGATGCATAGATGGTGTAGGAAAATTTTTTGGGATATTTATGAAATTTGCATAATGGCGTTTGTCGTTGGAGCAACAACTGGTTAAAAGAACTTAGTTTTCACTTCCACTTGCTACTCCAAATATTTTCATCACATTTCAATTGCATATAAATGTTCATAAAGTAATATGAAGCTGCAATCAATGTTAATTTGTTTTCCAATGCGTCGGCATTTGTTTTTTAAAGTATGTCTTAAAGGGAATGTGTATCAAACGCGTACTATGTAACTAAAAGCTTAGTATTTTCTTTAAATTGTGTTGCAGTCATGCAAATTTGAAGTTTTAAACATTTCTACACTGACAATAAAGACGTAATTGCATAGATTGGCCGTAGTGAAATCAATTCTGTTGAAATTTTTAATGGAGTTTTTGTCTTAATGTAGCAATGTGAAATATGTATTCTAGTGGAAGAAATATAAAGCAGTAATGTCCAGGTTCGTTTTTTATAAACCCGTGTAGGTTTGAGTTTTGAGAAATGCACTGAAAGCAGAGAGGGTTTGGGCGACTTTTGTGAGCAGCTTTTAAATTTTATTTGTTTGTAAAGTCAACGAAACCCTTGTTATGTTTATCGCAGCCTTGCGACACGCATTACCGGGATTGCATTTATATATTTCAATGTACCATTGGTCTGGAAACTAGCTACAAGCTACCAAGTCCGCCAGAAAATGCATGTTTGCCACATCTCCATAAAGATTCACCATTCCAGCATACTGCAGTGTAAATAGGTATACGCAACAATTTACGCTGCAATTCAATGGACTTGCCGCAGACACTGTCTTCACTGCTTGAAAAATCATCGAATTTCTGTACATCCGTTTAGGAGTGTTGTAGCAACAAGGCACGGTAGTTAAGGGCACAGACGCTATAACGCAGTTTTAATTAACTCCATGAATTCGGCTGATAACATAGTCAGGTGGAAATAAAAATCTTTCGGGAATTCCCGAATAAAAATTATGTTACTGCCGTATCAAGCACCTTAAGCATGTCGACAAAAGGCAAGACCTAAGATTTTTCGTGAGGTATTTTTTACTAAAAATCGGGCCACGGAAGTCAGGTCCTCCAATCTTTTACTTAGCTCTGAATCGGTTATGCGGTTTATTGCAGATCGAAATCTAAGAGGAAGATCAGGAGTCGTAAAAGCAAAACCAAAGAGATATGTGTGACAATTATTTGTAAACAACGAGGATAGAAATGAGGAAATATTTACTGCACATCTGTTTGTTCTCTTTTTATACGGTGTTACAATAGGAGCCAGATCCAGTGGTGCAGGAGGCGGGGGTGCGGCGGGTGCAAGCGCACCCCCAAAAGTTTTGATTTGTTGAAAATCAGGGCAAAATCCCTGAAAATCTGAATAAAATCCCTAAATATCTAGGCAAAATCCCTGAAAATCTGGGCAAAAATGGCACCCAACGTTGTCTGACTTCGAAAACTGTCGCCCAAGGTTTGCAGATAAACAAGAGAAAACCATTTTTTGGAGGTCACGCCACAAAAACGGTNGGTAAAAGTTGCACGACAACTTTTTGGGCAAGTTTGGGAAAATTTGGGCAAAAATTCTTTGCACGCCCAAAAACTTGCTTGCTACTACACCTATTGCCAGATCAGTCGGTAGGGTATTACTTCATATTTCCAACACAAAATCAGTGTTTCATGAACAATATTGACGATGGCTTGTCTTCTAAACTTCTAGATTTTCCTTAGAAAGCCTTCAGATCCTGGGGTTTTACTGCTTTACTGTATCAGAGGCTTTAATTCTGTGTTTCCTGGTTAGTTGGCTTCTGTGTGAATTCGCTGTCATCTGGAAAAATACGATGATCATCACGGGCGTATATTGTTCAGCACGCTGGTAAAGAGCCATAAAACCGTGGTTGCGAAACTTTTGTATTTCGGATGATTACTGATTTCCCACCTTCAATCGAAGAGGTCTTCAAAAGACTAATAGATCCAATGTAGGCTATTGAGCAGAATGTATAACGCAGGCACGTTGCGGTTTTCGGCGTGATGTATTCCTTATGTTTTGTAGACCCAACAAACATCTTTGTTTGAGTGACGAGATTTTATTTCATAGCGTGTTGTGTTTGCTTTGTTCATTTAAATTTTGGAAGTGTTGTTTGCTTGGTAAAAGTAGTGCTAATTATTTTGAGATTATTGTTTACGTAAAGTTACACCTGCTGTACCATCAAAACGATCCTGATTCAACCGTTTGCTAAAATCAACGGTATTTTCAATTTAGTATGATTTTCAAAACGTATTCCAAGAGGCTGTTGAATTCTTTGTGAGAGGTAAAACTGTTTGCATTAACCTTACTAGACGTACGTGTCATTCTGCTGAAACCGACCAAAACAGGATATTGTCAAAATGCGAATGAAAATAAACTGAGCAGCTGCGTATGATGGGCATCAGGGGTAATCCAACGATGAACCAACGTGTTATGCGTGTTCAGATGTTTCACTTCTTCAAAAATATAAGTAGATTGTTTCTTACATTCAGCGCACCGCGGAAGGCAGAGTTTTTTTTCAATTTTTTGTGTTTTCTATATTTTACTGATGAGTGCAGGTTGTGAGAAGGGCACGCAGGAAGGTTTATTATATTGACAAAGCAAAATATACGTGTGCTCGCATAGTGAGCTGACCTTCAATCGTCTACCCTTTCAAGTGTTACCAAATGCGAAATGGCAAACTAACCAATGCAAGCTTCAGTTTTGGGCTGGTCATACTGATAAACTCTCCAATACTCTACCGGCCACGACGAATATGCATGTAGACGAGCTTGTTTGACATCACTTCTCTGAAGAATGAAATAGTCTACTAGGTGCCAACGCCCAGCATTGCACAAATAGTTTCGAGTTTTCCACAGCCTGGTCCGTCAAAAGGCTCTTTTGCCACGTTGCCTGCTCTTCATGGTTTTAGCGGCGGCAAAATTCCCATTTTCTGTTTATTTTAGGTGCTGCATTCTGGAAGGCACGCAGAAACAGAACAAACGCTGCAATATTTTGCACTAAGAACATTTGCTTCACCAAAAAAGTGTATACTACACGTTTTTTTGTTCTAAAATGATAAAAAATGTTGTTTAACAGCATAACAAACCTTTTGTTGGGATTTGGTTACTATTTCTTACTCATTTGATGACGCACATGTACCCAGTTAAACCTTGGTGTTTTTCCTGTTGCCGTGTCTGCTTTACCTCAGGTATATCAAACGTGTTTGAAATCACAAACATGTTTACTAAAGGAAATGTTTTACTTCAGCCAAAATAATAAAAAAATGTAAGTTCATTTACTTTAACAAACATCTTGTATGTACGAAGCAGAATGTTGGTAAACACAGAAGTAATATATTGCTTGCAATTTAAAAAAAATATGATTTACCAGGAATGTTGTGCCAAAACAACAACTTCCTTCCTGGAGTACAAAGAAGCTATTTTCACTTTTTATGACTTACAAAGATCAAGCATTTGTTACTATTAAAATGTAGAAACTCTATACCAGGGCTACTCAAATGGCGGACCGCGGTCCGAATCCGGACCTTTGGATGGTGACGACCGGACCTCGTCAGCCTCTTAAAGGTGTACTCTATATTCAGAAGTTTTTATCCCAAAATGTTGCGCTTTTGGCCAAAGCATAACTTCTCGCCAACTGTATTTAAGGGATTGTCGATCAAGCTGTTGATCAGCTACATTGCAGCGCACACCTGAGATGGGCTTCTTATGTTATCTGGTACAAAGTAATTGTTTCGTCATAATTGTTCAACGATAGCTTGTCACTACAATATCTATCCTGGTGGAAATAGTGGATGCAAGGCTAGAAAATAGCGGTGAAACCTTTTCTTTCCGAAAACAATGCAATTATACAAATTTGCTTGTGCACAATTATGAAAGATGCTTGAGTAAGGGAAGAGTTTTGCAGATATTTTTGTGCTTTTGTTTTTTTACAGGAAGTCAACCAAATGTGAAGAGAAGCTAAGGCATTTCAGCTTTTTTAGGGAATGATAGAGAAAGGGAAACTGTTGGATTTTTGGCTGACATAGTGTAACACAGGGGTCGGGAATCTTTTTGGCTAAGGGAGCAATGAAACCCACATATTTTTAATTGTATTTCGGTGAGAGCCATGTAATATTTTTCAACACTTAATGCAACTAATTTAACTAATGTGTGCATTTTTTGGCAAAATCAACAATTTTAAACAGTGGTAAATGTCTGAATTTTCTCTTCAATAACATGCTTCTTACTGTTAACGCGACTTCTGGCACTGCATGGTGTTGCTGATGGATTTGTAGGAAAATTACAGAAAAAGTTTCCTCCGTAACAATCGTGTTAAGAAAATATCAAGCGAGCCAGATGCCGTGATCAAAAGAGCTACATCTGCATCTGGCTCGCGAGCCATAGGTTCCTAACCCCTGGTGTAACACCTCAACGACTTGAATGTAGAACTGCAAGGAGAAAAATATACTACTCTTGATTTGATCACTACTGCTCGCCCTTTTCAGAAAAAGTTTCATATTTTCAAATATGTCATTCAAACCGAAATTAGTCATTTTCCGAGGCATTTGGAGAAAGTAAAAGCAAGAAGATTCCAGATATTTTCAATTTATTGAAAAGTTGATTATCAACATTGCCGCAGTTGGGCATCTTTTCTCTTCGAAAACAGTTGCTGCTCTTTCCTTAAAACCCTTTTCAGTGACAGACATTACCGAATTCTCAACTGAAGCAAAAGACACGTGCACATGTGTGAACCAAAAGATGTAGTGGAAATTTTATAGGTGCCGGAGTTTTGCTGGGCATCTTCGCTTATATTTATAGGCAACGACCCGTCATTCACTGCATTCACTGATGAAGGTGGCGGAGCGGAGCTCCGGCAGCTTGACACCACTGGTGTGGACGCAGCCAAAATTAAACTGGAATTAATTGAATTCCA
>JGI24159J19872_10006792_pt1 | contig 14970 bp, 12 predicted proteins | sample Ectturendosymbi4_FD_19872 | JGI IMG/M metagenome (IMG submission 19872) | reverse complement strand
ACAACAAGTTTCAATCATTTCGCCTCCCCCCGAAAATATCACCTGGTTGTGGCCGTGCTACCAGCGCAACATTGCGGTTGGGACAAACAACAACGCGCCAGAACGCATCCGGAAACACGGCAGGAAATAGCGGCGACGGCAGCGTGCAAGTTCGCGAACAAACTCGACTCCACCTCCACCAACCTGCTGCGGCTGCAAGTCGCATATGATGGTGCTGATGTTGGACAGGATCTCCTCGATGAAGGGCATCACTTCACCGGCCTGCATCTGTACGAAGTGCCGCCGGCATTTCTGTGCGATCTTGATGAACGTGTCGCACGCCATGTCCTGAACGCCGTCGTGCGTCTCTGGAAAAAAGCGCAATATTCTGGTTTTGCCTGTTTTTTCGTGACAAAAAATGCGCCTTTTTGATCTCCACTTTCGGTTCCGACGCTCGCGCGAGAAGCTCTCAGATCTCATAATCTCATGCGTCATTAGGAAAGCTGCATCCGTCGCTTAGCAACCAGCAGTCGAAGAAAAACAACTTTTTTAGGGATGCAAACGAAATTTTATTACTTGTGAAGAACTAAACTTCAATATATGTTAAAGTCGACTGCTGACTGCAAAGACAACAGGGCAGCACCACTGCTCCTTCCCAGGCATGATGTCATCATCGAGCTCAACGCACCAACTCATGAAAGCAATGAAGTTTAGGCGCAATGGCTTATGTGACCATGCACATCTGCAGCGACTGTTTGATTTACAGTCTAGGCTGTTTTTAGGCCTAAAGTTATTTTTAGTTGGTGTTGCTGCCCAATCGATACTAAAAAAGTAAAACTTGACTTTTTTGTTTTTTTATTTGAAAGGGCACCATTCCAGTAAACTGTGGGGCTCTAAACGACATATTTGACCAAGATAGGCAATAAGCAAAGAATGAACCGGCAAAACAAATCAAAAGCACTAATTTTTAACTAAGTACTTTTGCGTTTTCTCTAAACTGACAATATATGACGTTTTTTCAGTGCTGAACGGCTTTGACCACGATGGTTTTATGCTATGCCCACTATAAACACTGAGTTTATCAGTATTGCTCCACTGACACTGTTTCGCTCTTCTTTCCGCTTGAAAACCATGTTTGCGTTTGTAAATTGACTTCCGGAACGAACCAACCAGCGGCAAAAGCCCAGATTTGAGCAGCCGGCGGTTCCGCTCTGCTACTTTCAACCAATCGGCAGCCTGCACATCTCACTTGCCCTTTTCGGCGAACTGGCGCGCGCTAAGGTGGTGACGCACAGCACGATACGTCACAATCACCACACGTAACAATCACTACAGAACAAGACGATGCCGCACACAACAGGAAATATCAAGTGGTCGATGATTTGTGTCTTTTTCTATCGAAATCGATCGAGCGCGGGAGCTTACCGTGCATGAACTCGAAAAGCTTGTTCACGACCGTCTTCAGGAACCGCCAGTGGGCGCGCAAGAAGCGGGGGTACTGTCCCACCACGTACATGATGTTGGACGCGATGATCGCTTTGTTGTCCTTGCCGCGCTTCTGCTCGCACAGGCCGAGAAGATCTGCCGCAAACAAGAAAACAAATCAACAACCGGGCATCGGCGCTTTGGGACAAACCAGTTTGTTCCGGTTTGGACCGTTCTCACAGCAGGGCAGGCACTGTACTGGGCCGTGGAGTTGCGCGACGATAGACAAAACGAATGACCCGCCTTGCCTGATGCATGGACAGGCGCTGCGTGAATGCAGAGAGACTCTTCAAGCGGAAGAATCGTAAACAACTTCATCGAGCAAAGCCGGTAACAAACTGAAAGTCACGCGAAGGACAAACGACATATTTGAAAACAAGGTCATTTTGCATGGTTAAAAGTGTATGCAACAGGCTTCCGTTTCAGCTGAAAATGACCTTGTATCCTTTTTTGTTTTATCAAAATAATGAAACAATCGTTGTTGCCGGGTCACGCTCGGGAACCCGAGTGAAGACAAAGTTAATTTTTTTTTTTTGGTGGGGGGGGGTCAAGTACACCAACGCCACCAAGAGAGATGCGCCCAGCTGGCTGGATGCGCCAGACAGACAGGTTGAGGAACCTCGCTGAGGGCGTCCAAGCAAAAGCTTTATCAGCGTTCACATTTTTCTGCCTTTCTTAAATGTGAAAGGTTCAATTTGAAGGAAGAGCGTTACCAGCGGTCGATTCTCGCACACAAAGCTCATCGGCTGCCAAGTGAACGTAGGGTTCCCACGCAAATTTTGAATATAAACTTCCAGACTTTTTCCAGACCTAACATTTCCGTATAGCATACCCAGGTCAAATGCAGGCATGTATAGTTAACACGATGGAATTAGAATCATCAATCCTATCAAAAATACCAGAATAAAATATCAGAATGCATGTCAAAAGATCAAGCCTGGAAAACTAACACACCAAAAACTTTTTAAAGACTTTCCAGACCAAACTTTTTTTGTACATACTTTTGGGAAATGACCAAACTTTTTGTACATACTTTTCCAGACTGCGTAGGAACCCTGCGAACGTTATTCGCATTGATCGCAAAGCGGTGGCGCGACTCAGTCGCGATCAGCTGCGCGCGCGTCCAAGCTGAATCCGCTACAGCGAAAGCACGCGCGCGGCTAATCGCGCCTCGCGAACACCGACCTTGCGAACGCGAAAAGGCCAATGGCTGCGCCGACAGATGTGACCCAAGTTACCTCTGATAACGGTTACAAGGAACCGCTTCTCGTCCTCTTCGTGCATGGCACCGCTGATGCTGCCAATAGCCCAGCACAGTGTGTTTAGGTTCTTCCATGACCATTCCGATCCGTTGACCTGCACACGGTTCGGTTTGTAACTCTTTTTTCTTTCGTTGAGTGCAAGCAAGCCCATAGTCAGGTTATAAAGTTTGGTGGGGTGGGGGGGGCAAAATACATGTTTAGGCGGATCAAGTTTTTGTTTTTATTGTGTTGGAAACAAATCTTCCTGGGCACAACAAAATTTGGGGGCTACTGCTCCGAGTGCACCCCCCCGTGGCTATGGGCCTGGGTGCAAGACAAGGCAGAACGGAGCAATTAGGCGTTTGGACAAGTTAAGCGCTACATACATCCAAAGCATGAAACGGCATCTACGTAAACTTACAACAGCAATGCAGCTACCTGCAACAATTTACAAGCTGTAGGATTGCAGCAAGCTTTCGAGGAATCAGCCGACTGGGTTCTGGTTTTAATGAATCTGCGATTATTCAAACTTGCACGTTTTTATGTTCAAGCACCTTGTCTCCACAAATCTAATCAAGTAGTAAATAAAAAGAAATCGATTTCACTCAACTGTAGGCATCCTCAGTTCTGGAATCTTAGTGTATTTGAATAAATAAGACTTCTGGACTGAGAATGTGCAGAGTTTCGTGAAATCGATTTCCTATTTTTTAAAATGTTGCTGCTTGATAAGACTTTTCGTCACCGTTGTGGAGACAAGTGAACTAGCTAAGGCGGCCTTCAAACAGTGAACAAACCTGATTGTGTAGTTTCTCGGTCATGATTCGTTCGGTATCAACGTAATCCAGATGTGTCAGGTATACTAAAAAAAACAAAATGACAATATGAAGCATTGTATGTAAATAACACAGTTCTCACGAAAGTTTCTATTTACACAAGTGTCCCAGGGCCTTTCTTCACTTCCATAAAACCGGACGAGCTGCAGCAGTTGGGAGATTACACAAATCACAACCATTTACAGCCTCTTAAATGAACATTCGCTGTTTGCAACTCTGAACATACAAGAGCGGCACACAGAAGGTCGATATGCTCTCCACTCGAGCAGCAGCAGCAGCAGCAGCAGCAACAACGGACTGCGGAGCTCTCAGATCTCATAATCTCACGTGTCACGGGGAACCTGCGACCGCAGTCTAAGTTGCCATCAGTCTTATCAACTTGCCGAGTCGTTTTAACACATATTTTAAATTAAGGAAAACATAACGTTTTAGTTCCACCTTAGAAACTGCTGGCAACAAAGACCACAGCGCAGTACCACTACTCCCTCCCATACAAGATTTCATCATCGAGCTCCGAGTAACGAAAATGCCCGAGCGCTCTTCGCGCTGGGATGACGACATTCATATGAAATCTGCCGTCAAGGTGCTGGTTTCATGCGCACAACGCACTAACGACTTGCGTCAAGAGACGGCTTGCATTTCGTGCCTGTAGCGTCCGCATATGCTGGCCACTGAAAACGGGAAATCTCCCAACAACATGAGTTCACGCGACTTAATACCGAGGTTTGGTTGGTTCAGAACTAACTGAGCGCAGTTTCGTTACCTAAAAAAACGTTTTTCGATCTCTTAATCGTTATGCAGCGCTCTCAGTATTTCAGGATAACGAATCCGATTTTTCTCTGCGATCTCTGGAGACCCGGACTACGAGGTCCAAGCCATGCATTGCACAGGACGCAGGTGTGTGCCCACTTACCCAGCGTCTCTCTCATGTTCTTGTAGAGATTGATGGAGTCGGTGTCTTTCATGAATTCCCGAACCACCTCGCCCTGCTCGTTCTCAACGACCAGCACTTCTTCGGGTTTGGCCATCCGGCTGATCATCACCAGACGGACCTGGTCGAAACGTGCGCACGTTAAAGAAAAAAGTATTAAAAAAAGATAGAGACGGTGGGCGCGAATAAAACGAGGTAGAGAGAAAAAAAAAAGAAAACGAGATAAAAAAACGACAATCAAAGCTCTATGTTTTCTGCAAGCTTTCGAGGAATGAGCCGACTGGCTCTGCTTTCTTCACTTTGCGATTATTCAAGCATGCGCATATCTGTATTCACTATTCTCCACATGCGAGATTCGGCAAATCTTTAATAAGGAATCGATTTCACGTAACGCTACACATCGCCAGTCCTAAAAATCTGCAAGCAATGCTTTCAACGTTTCACCTGTAAGCATTGTTTGCATATTTAAGGACTCGCGATGCGTAGTGGTACGTTAAATCAATTCCCTATCTAAAATTTGCCGCTAGATTCCTTCGCTTATCTCACATATGGAGAGTAGCTACTTGTATAAAAATACTGAGAGAATAAACGTGGACGACGAGTCTCAGGAACAGCAACTAATACCGTGTCTGCTGAGCTGGTACGAGAACCTGTGTGCCACTGGTTCCAAGCGGGACGTTGCTCTCGTTACGTCAGTGCATTCGAGGCCACCGCAAAGAGGCCCTCCCTGTCTTTACGGCGACCGCGACGCATTCCACCAAGGTAACCGTCACTGTGACCTCGATTTCACTCGTGCACCGACGCTAAGCCCGGTGTGCGGGCGTCGGCTGCTGTGTCTGCAGCAGGCGCGTCTTCAAAAGCAACAGCCCTGGCTTATAAATGATACGAAACCGCAGCCTTGAGCAGTCGTTTAAAGGATTTGCGACTGTATGTTAAAGCACGGCGCTCGCAATTTGTCACGTACATGAAAGTTTCTCCTTTCAGCTTGCACGATAAAGTCTGGCCGCAGGACCGCCATAAAAATAAGCGGTGTTATGTTTCTCGGAAAAATGGTGCCGCCTAAAGCAGCATCTTTCGGCATGCCTTGAACCTAATCCTCCTGGAAAGGAGAGCCAAGGCTTCTCTTTTTTGCGACCTTTGCACCAAAGACATCACCTTTCTAGGCTTTGAATCAAGTCCTCTTTTCTCGGAGGCCCTGCTTGACACACACTAAGCATTCCTTACCTTTGATAGGATAGGCAAATAAAGCTGTCGTCGAGCGGGAACGACGGCGTCGGCGTTGGAAAGCGGAAGAGTGGTGCCTGGAGAGAACGGGTTCTCCCGGTACAGGTCGGCGGCCAGCGAGTTCCAGTATTCCAGGCAGATTTTGAAGATTTCCGTTTCTTCTACTTCGGATATCAGAACGAGATATTGTAGCGCCTGCGTCGCGGAAGGTCAAATCGGATCAGGGCGAAAAACAGCGAAATAGAACGAAATTATTGTTCCCCGAACAAAAAGGGCACACATTCCATTCGATGCGCGAGTCGAAACGCGGTGGCACAAGTCCGGTTGGTTGTCATAACAAGTTCTGTTTTTGAACTGTCACAAGCTCCGAAAACCTTTGGTTGTGCTAAAGTGGCTCAAATGGTTGCTAAATCTGTGCTGCCGGCTGTTAAAGCAACAGAGCATACCTTTTTACGGATTACCACACAAAAATTTTCACTTAAAGCCAGATGGCATCGCCTTCGAGAGGATCGTCATGGCAAGAGTTTGAAATTTAACAGAGCAGGGAAAAATAGCTCCGAATGTAACTGTACAGCACTCACACACAAACACTGCCTTGCTAAGGCGTTTCTCACCACACTGCCCTCCCTAGCAAATAAGGGCTAAACCAGTATGCGTGCGTCAGATGATTGCGACGTACTGGAAAGATCCCACGCGCAGCACACTGAATATCACTGCTGCAAGTCTGCAAATACTCGTTTTGCCTTGAGCACACAGAGCTGATGCCCCTACCTGGGGTGCATGTAAGCGCCGCACACTCTCACCTCCAGTAAAAGTGTTCTGAGGTTATCTTTCTCGACCAGAGCTCCGTGCTCCTTGAGGTAGGTGCAAAGGAAAAGTGAAAGGTTCTGTATGAAGTTCTGTTCGGTGTCTGTGCCGTTGGCGTAAGCAGTCTTCATGTTGACTGTGGGGGGCAACATCTGGTGCAAGTAGACAGGGCGGATTTTTATTGCTTGTGGGAGGAGCAAAACGTTTGCAAATAAAACCGAAATGTGCAACGCCGCTCTTTCGCATGGCAAGCGATCGATTACTGCTGACGTGAAGCTTTTCGTTCTCTTGGATTTTTGGCACGCGTTAGTCAACCGCACATAAAGGTGCCAAGTGTCTGGGAACAGTCGCGGCCAGTAAAGCGCGGCAGGGTCATCAAAAATACCGTTCATGACAAGCGATATTCNCAGCGGCCGAGACTACTGCTCAAACCCCGCAGCCGAACTGCAGCGTGCGCCTGCTGAAAGGCACCAAGAANTTGCATACACAACACGTACAGGCAGCAAGCGGCTACTGCACATNAAACAGTGCTACTGATCTCGCAATCGCAATATACCTGTTTCAGTTGCTGCATGGTGTGCGTGAAAAGCTTGAGAAACTGTTCATCATACTTTTCCTGTATGCTGACGCCGGCTGCAACGGCAAACATGGCAATTGGTGTTAGTCTATGTGAGGAATTTATCGAAAGCGGTTGTAACATTTGCTTTTAACGAATGAGCCCTGGAACCCAGTGAAATTTCCCAGCAGTAAAATTTGCGGAGCGTAGTTTATTTCGTAAAAAAAACTATTATTGAACTTTTTATTCTCCAGTAACTTTTTTTGTTCTTCTCTGGTTGGGTTCCAGGTGGCTTTGTTCGAAATGGGGGGAAAGGCGAAACCCAGATAACACCTTGGCTTCGAATGTGCCGCGATGTAAAGCATAGTGCTTCTTAATCTCTTTTCAGCTTGCGACCCACTTTTACCGAAAGCTTTTGTGGGGCCCACTATTAGATAGTGCGGTAAAACAACAACGATGATGTTGAAATAGGAAAAAGAAGCGAAGTATGAACAACGCATGCAATATACTGTGTATGGTAAACTTGAGCTCGCTCATTAGATGCAAGATTTCCAGGTCTAAACAGCAGAAATCGGATAATTTTTAAGCAACGTTTTAGCTAAACACCGGGATATAGTAACATTTTGAAATGTTTCGCGGCGCTACTAAACGGACTCCGCGGCCCACTGGTTGAGACAGCGCTGATCCAGCACATAAAAGCAACCGCCATCAATTCCGCCCGCATATCCTTGTGACTCACCTATTTCTGTCAGGCACTTGAGCGTGACGTTTCTGAACATCGGCAAGTTGAGAAACTGAAGAAAAAAGGATACATATTTGCCACGCTGCACACAAAAATTCGGGGGAGATCGGTTCCGATTGTTTCTGCACTAAGAGCGTTTACTTCTTTGCGCATAAAACCAACTAACTGCACAAATTTTGAGACTTCACGCGGAAAAATTCCAATGTTTCGCAAATGAAATCTGAAAAAGATAAACACGCACCTTGTAGATTAGTTGCGTAATGAGCTCCGTTTCGAAAATGTAACCGAGAGGAATCCAGTTCAGAAAGCAGAGCAGAGTACTCAGCGTCGCGTTCACGAGGGGTGCGTTCTGGGAGTTGTCCTGTTCATAGAAATCGGAAAACGCGCTTATTTCTCACCGTATTGCACGCAATACATGTCTGGCGCATGTTGGCGAGCCTCAATTGTGTCACAAATCAAGATTTCGAGGTCAGTTATGTGCGATATATTACAAACAGGAAGAGAAATGTAATGACAAAACGCAACAGAACACCGCGGAGACTGCAATGTTGTGGTCGGGAGATTATGTAATAAAGCTTAATCCCTTGGTATCATCCACAAGCTGCATTCAATACATATGCAGGATAGGCAAATGCGACACGATGAGATCAGGCATGAGGTAAATCTACACTTACCATAACGAACTGGCAGAGCTGGAAGATGTCGGAAAATTCATTGCACATGCTATCTTTCAAGTGTTTTGCTTTTACTTGCGTCATCTGGTCTTGTGAGAAATCGAACACTTCTTCACTGCAACGACACACGNGAGAGTTCTATTGTTGGNATGACGACCTTGCAAGGGAAGCGATATCCTGGTTGGTGTTACTAATGTATACTATACAGTGCACTACACGACCACAATCGTGTCTTGTTTTGGTTTCTGTCATCAACTACACCCTACAATGAGCTACAGCAATGGCATCAAATGTTTAAATTACTTGTCTACCAAAGCACATTTAATTCGGAAGTAAATTTCTATAACCCACAACTGTGTGTATGGCGGCACTTGTTTACATCGCTAATCTCTGATGAGACTGTTACGGGAAGTCCGAATTAACAAGCCGTCACAGGCATTTACACGCTGTTTTATTGACACAGAATTGCGAACAACGAGATGTCATGCCATTATGCAACGGCAGCACTAACCTCAGCAGTTTCAGTATGACCATGTTATTTTGACATAACGATTCGTTCGTCCTGCTTGCACCCACAATGTCACTGATGAACGTTGGCCAGTTCTTTGGCCAGTCTTGTTTTAAAATCTGCACCAGAATCATGTTCAGCTTCCCGAGGTAAGTCTTTTCCTTTTCACTAAGGGCCGCATCGGACGATGTCTTTATTATCAAGGCTACGATGTATTTTTTGATGCCTGTAACGCAAAGTGAGCAGATTATCACGGGGAACGCCAAGAAGTCGCTCAACAGCAGTCAAGCATTTTGAAAGAACAAGGTGAAACTTTCTGCCAGCACGTCATGCTGCTCTCACCTTCACATTGATTACGGGGCAAAACTTTCCATCTTGTTTTTATGACATTCTCCAGTATCTGCAGCGCGTAGTACTAGAAAAAATATAAACTGTGAGTCCAGGTAAGGTTTCATACAGATAACCGAGAGAAGAACATTCACGAGGTTGAAGGTTTGTCAAGCGAATTTTGCAAGTGATTACCTGGTTGGCAAGCCTCTAAATCCGCTCAACGAACATATAATAAGACTCAATTACCGTGAAAACGCCCAACTGCGCTCACAGAGCAACAAAAAAACAGCGCGCATTATATGCAGCTGTTCATTTTCAATAACAACCACGACACGCCAACAGGGTTGCCAAATAGGAAAACTGTAGCCAAACTCGCTTCAAAAAATAACCAAACTTTAGGAAATGGTTGCATCTTTGCCAAAGCATCATTTTTCTCCTGGAAATCAGTCGTTTACGGCTCTCTTATCTTTCGCCTTGTATTTTATCAGAAAGCGTACACGTTTAACAGTTTGCAAATATTTCTTAAGAATCAGTTTCAACATTTTGCAAACATATAATATAGGAGAAGTGCTTATTACCACGTTCCTACTTTCAAAACTGTCACAATTTCATTTGATGTCGCGAATTTTCAAACCATCAGCAAGCTTAAAAATAGTAACCCTACATATGAATATGTATAAGCAAACACAATCGCCAAATCGCCAAACTAAAATATTTGTAGCCGAACGCTTTAAAAAATTCCCAGATTTTTGGAAACTGGCGATAAATTCGCCAATATGGCCACGCCACGTGCGCCGGAAACCTGCTAACTGTTCCAGCACCCCAAGACCTTTCTTTCGTCACCTTGGTTTGTTGATTCTGAGAATATTCCAAGATTGTATCCACTCTTGTCCAAGACTCCGGGTGTTCTTTGAGGGCGGTGAGAATGTTTTGAGCAATTCGTTGCTGAAAAAGTTTACGTAATTTTATCCGGCATTGTCTGCGGTTCAAAAGGTTGGCCGATCTCCAAAAATGCATCACCGACAAACAGCTTACCGACTGCCCTTCTCCATTGTACAGACAGCCAACAACGTTGTCTAACAACGAAATATCCAATTTCTGGGAGAAGTCCAAGAGTTGTTGACCGTGCTGTTGAGTTACAGTCATCGCCATAGCTACGGGCGGCATTTTTATGTCTGCAAAATGAAAATCGTGAATCGTTTTAGCAGCAACGAGCAAACCACCACAGATTTGATCTAACCACGTTGTTTATCCGGACCATAAACGGTAGAAATGTTTCGCAAAGAACAGTAGTCGGTCTACGTTAATTTCAAAACATCTACTGCGCAGAAAAAAGGAGCGATCAAGATTATATAACGCACACGGCTAAAACTAACCGAAGATTGCGTTTGGGCAACAAGAATCGAATTAACTGAACTTGTCACTGCAAAGGAAAATTCCACGAGGACCAAGTACATTATAGCCAAATATTTCTAATTGGTCTTTAACACCACGAGGATGGAGCCCTTCCAAACTTCCGAAACTTGATAGCTAACGCAAGTTCAACTCAAACATTCCGCATTTAGTGCGGTGTTGGAAAATAAACGTACACCTTGAAGGATTTAAAATTAAAACCTTATACCAACGAAATTGCATTTTTAAACAAAATGATAGCACAGACAAGTACTGTTTTGCACCGTGAAAGCGGGGAATGTGTGCATCAGGATAATCTAAGCTGACCCCCACGCAACAGTTAATAACTTTTAATAGGCGTGTGAAGATGAGTGGTCCGGAGCAGTGCCCAAGTAGTAGCAAAAAGTCGCTACTTCGTGCATGCCTCTTTCGCCCAGATATTGGGAGCGCAACAACACCTACAAATTACGCAGCTGCGAAATCAGGCCGGCGCAATAGTACAACAAAAGTGGAGCTTGGCTGGTAATTTTCCACGACCAAGACACAAACTAACATCAGTTGGAGAATATGAGACAGCTTCCAAAAACCGCTCTATGCCGGTTCGAATCTGGATCGGACACCGGTCTGATCTTACTTGGCTAATCGTGGTCCAAGGCGACGCTACTCTCTGCTTGTTTATTTTTTAAAAAGCTGGCTTGCGCTCGCCCACACGAAAGCTTGAATGTCTCCATCAAACGCGAGCTGCACGAGCACACGCGCGCGCTTGTAACACTACGAAGCAACTGTGGGAAACTCAATGAAATTTTCCATGACGTCACACACAGCAGCGATACTAGGCGCGTTTGAACGCATCCCGCGACGCATAGTGTGAACTGAGCAGGGATCACAGTCATGGTACGCTTGAGCGCTGCAGCAACGATGCGAAGAATTTTCAGCATTGGGAGTGAATCCGAGTGCACGTGTTGTAATTACTGTACTGCCATTCCATTTGAACCAAGGCTCAGTTAAACTCGTATTATCTTATCTTGTGCCAAAAACCTACGCGTAAGGTTTACGAACAGTAAACAGAAAATTCTGTTTAGATAATACTTGCCTACTACACATTTTCATAACCTGTAGTTCATGCGTACCTAAAATGAGCTGACACTACACTACGGGGGACCTGCCGACTGTAAAAGCGACTCATTTAGATAAAAAGACGTCCAGCTGACAAATGCTGAACACGTGTTTGTTTAGCTAACTGCTTTTTTGCTTTCTAAATCTTTGCTTCTGCTATTTGCCAACTCGGAATTATTTGCAGTACTGTGTACACTCTCCGCCCAATTGCAACTGAGCACCGTTAAATTACAGTGAATAACAATATTGGAGAGGCATCATCAGCCGATAAGCAGACTACGCGGGCAAAGTTTTTAGGCCACTGCTTCTCAACCTTTTGTCTCATGACCCAGTTCCGTCTTTTTTAACAAATTCTACGACCTACCTACCGTAATTATAAGGTTGTGGCCTTTATGACCAAAATACTTAGGTGAAGACCAAGAAAGGTCATCTGAAAAAGGTTTCTCGGCGGGTCATCACAATTTTACATTGGTTCATTAATTTTCCAAACTATTGTGTAGCCCCACTTTCAGCAACACACTAGGATATCTACTGTACATATTTACGACAGAAAGCACAAAAGGGCCATTTTGGCCTTCGTCACACTTGGCCAAAACCTCACCAGATGAGGTTCTAAAGATCACATTTTACACCCTTTGCTGGAATTAATAGTACAGCAGCGTTGCACAATCACATTGCGCAATAAACCACGCGCATTCTGCTCCACACTATACTTCTAACTTAACTGAAACAGACAAGGTTAATTTAACAGTTCCGATGGCAATGCACAACAGCAACAAGTCCTCCAATCTAGGCCAGTGGTACTCAACCTTTTTTGTCCATGGGCCATCTTTTTAAAAAAATGTCCGACGGACCACTTTTCTATGCTGACACCTTATGAACAATTATTCGAAGCTGTATTGCATATAAGACATAGGTCAGTGAACGTTTAACCAAAGACTTATGGAACTCTGTGGATCACCAGAAATTCCAGATGGATCACCTGTGGTCCACTTGGACCACGTGGAGATCACTGGTCTGGGCCTTGATGAATGTACCAGTAGCTAAGTAGCTGACAGTAAACAACACAAGGTGGTCAACGAAGGACTGCAGTCTCGCGAAAGTTTCAAAAGTGTTGCCAATAATCATACAGTATATATGCTGAAAGTTTACTCTACGCTGTTATTAACACATAGAAGTTAGAACGGTTACGGTACGGTCTACAGGCCATGGAGAACATGTAAATCTATAAACGAGTTTAACGAAACAAATACCATCGAAAACACAAGATTTTACCAACTTACTTTGGCGAATTTACCACTCTGGCTTACGTGGGGCATTTCACGCCACCTCATGTCTTGCGAACAGTGCTAAGTACTTAGTAGCCTAGCAAAGCATCGACGTAGTACTAAAAGATTGAGACTAGATAAGTATGAACTAAGGTATATACAGTAGTAATACAATCGACACACAATTCAGTAGAAAGACCTTTGCATGAAGCTAACGATTTATGCTGATGGCTAACACATGCATGAACAACCTACCTGCAACGTCAACTGTAAATCCACTGAGCTTTTCTCAAAAGCACTTTCAAATCTCCCGCGATACCAGCACGTCGATCGGACGTTGAAACAAGAAGTATGAACACAAGCAAACAAACTTTTGTTATTCCTAATAGCTCTCGCTGCACAAAACTCGCACTGGTGGATAATATTCTTTCATACAACCTCCTCCTGTACACTAAAGTCTCACGATTGCTGTGAAGCATTTCTTGACGATGCATAAAACCTTTCAAGCGAATGAAAAACAGGTTGCCGTCAAGACCGGTTCATACTGGTTTTGCATCTCGTCGCTCACATCGTGTTCGCTCTGTTTCGGATAAGGTCGGACGTAGCACGTGGTCACGTGATCGATAACAGCGAGCACGTTGTTTTGTTTACAGGTCGAAACCACTGTGCGTGGCCTCTTGAACGCATTCACATGGGTGCTGCGATGGCCAGTGGATATTCACACCAAATGCGCGCAGTTCAATCATTGGATGGAAATTGGAATAAAAATGTGCGGCGGCTCGAGAAAGTTTACTCGAAAACTGATCATACATAGAAAGCAAGCCTTATTGCACATTCCATCGATCTACGTTCATTAAATGATTCTATAATTGTTCGAGTACAGGGGTCTCGCTCGAACATGCGGCCCTCTGGCCGCATGTGGCCCGCGAGCCCATTTTGTGCGGCCCGCGATGGTTTTGGAGAAAATTGAAATACAGTAGTCAACGCTGAAGTTATTTAGTTTATTCACCGGTGTTTAAAAGTGCTGGGCCAACGAGTGAACAGGTTCCTTCAAACGAACGTAGATACGGTTAGAAATGATTTGCTTATAACTCACAATACCTTTCGCAGGAAATAAGATGCAAAAGCTGTTTTTAGTAAGGTGCAGGTACCGCCGTTGTTGCGTCAGCGTCATAATGCGGCCCTCTGTTTACTTTATAAATCCTCATTTGGCCTCGGAGCAATTTGCGTTTGAGACCCCTCTTCTAGTATCTAGTTGGAGGCGCTGATGGCATCTGCTGTACGTTTGTGGTTCTCTTCCATTTCTTTTGCGTGAGACAAGTGATTTGAACCGTGTTTGTCATTATTCAGCAGAAACAGCTACAATGACTTAATTTCCCTCGTGTTTGATAATTTTGGTTTGAATCCGATGCTTGAGCTACTTTTGACAAATTTGAATCTTTTTGTCAAGATAGTATCGACAATGGCGGTTCTAAGGGGGTCTGGGTGGACCATGGTCCCCCAGATAGTTTGCTGGTCCCCTGCTTTCCCTCTCCAGTTTTGTACTTAATTTTCACGTTCAAGTTCGTTTGATTGACGTATACAGCAGATAACTTGCAGCCAGCAAAATTTTAAACGATTTGAAGACTTTCTGGTAACGGTTCTGNCNATNTTCNNNTTGATAGGGTTAATCATGGCAAACCAATCTTCATTACAACGGAAAATCACCATGCAGGAGAGACATTTATGATGGNCACTCTACTTTTTTCCTTGGCCCTGCAGTGCCACCCACCAGCTTTTCATTATGGAATCGCTACTGATTACCAGGGGCCGCTCGTCTAGACGGGCTGCCGGGGCTGCAGCCCTCACTGTAAGGCAAAAGATTCCGCCAAACGGCCAAACTCG
>JGI24159J19872_10006791_pt1 | contig 14971 bp, 7 predicted proteins | sample Ectturendosymbi4_FD_19872 | JGI IMG/M metagenome (IMG submission 19872) | reverse complement strand
TGTTTGTCAATAAATTCATTGCAATGGTCACCAAAGAGGCTTGACACCCTTGAAAATACAAATTGTAAGCGATGAGAATCTCACAGAGGTAGCAATGNAAATTCCAATGATGTTGGCCATAAACCTATGGATTACAACTACTGTATCTATGCGCGTATTTCTNACTAGCTATTTGATGCGTTTTAAGCGGCANAATCACTGTTAATACAAAAGCGCACACCGACATCCGAACGACATTCTTCACTTGCAACAACTGATTTANGAATATCGTCTCTGCCAATGATGTGGTCTTCTTTTTTCACATGCACTGACGGTCTTTGTGTGTTGATATAAAAGCGAAGCCGTGAGGCAGTCGCTTTCGATGCTTGTCCTCAGGTTGGTCTCAGGTCTTCAATCACCACAATGTGTTTCACCAGATATTATGGTTAGTGTTTAAAGAACATTTCTAACATTAATAAGAGTTCTTGGACATCGCCATAAGCGTGTTTGATAGCACTTTACCTCTTCTAGATTCTCCCACTTTCTTAAACTATCGTTGAATTTCTGTTGAAATCACTACATCTCTGTCAATAGCCCTTCGGTATTTGCTGGGTGAACAATGAATTTGATCATCAGTGACAGACTTGCGAAAGTTTGGAACTAAATTCCAAACCAAACTGCGCGTTATTTTCTGGTCTTGAAACGTGCTCTCCATTCCGGATGTTGAGTAATCCAAATGCCAGAACATAGAGAAAGCACCTCATAATGGAAAAGCTGGGAAGACGTTTCAGTTCAGTCAGTTTCAGTTCAAGGGCTGCTTCCACAAGCTCATTTCCATCAAAAAATTCAAGGTTTTCATTGTGCAGCGTTCAAATTAAACAAGTGCAACGCTGTGGCCATTACTTCAGCTTGCACAGCTGGATTGGTTTAGATTTGCGCAGCTGGATTTGCCACTTTTTTACAAATAATGGGCAACACTTCCACAAATGTGACAACATAATTTTTCTATCCAACGAGATTCATACATAGGTTTCTTCCAGGAATATCTGCATATCCGTGGTTTCATCGACCAGAAGTTGGTTTTACCATTTGGACGTGCTTCCTGTGAATAGTTACACGCTGCTGCGCAGACTGCGAAAGATTTTGGCCAATGGGCTTTCGCGTTGAAGGTAGTAGCGATGCGCTACAGACCATTCAATTAAGCGCATGGCTATAGCAGGATGCATGTATTGCTCAGGTGTACAGAGCCGCACTCTAGCCTGCACACCTCGCTCGTGGTGCTGTTTCCTCTATCGTATCCTTGATTCCCTAAAAAAATTAGGTCAATACCAAAATCCGACAGATTTGCGATTGTGCAATCCGCTCGAGCTTCTCCCGTGGTAGATTTAACTGACAACAGATTTAGCAACTCTTCATGAATCTTGCTACTTGTCGACAAAACTTGCAAGTGTGTTTTATGATAAGTCTAGCTGCCCAACGTGAGACCCATTGTCTACTTGCATAAAAAAGTAGTTCACGTTTGCTACATCTTTATAAGATTGATTTTGAATTTACTTTTGTCACACAAATTTGCAATTTTGTTTTGCTTACACCAGCTAATGTTCAAGGTGCTCCCTATAGCTAATTTTAACTACTCACTTATAGATTTATCAGTAGCATCCAAACGCAATCTGTGTGCAGCCCTAAAAACTGAATTGTGATCTGTGTTGTATGTTTCAAATGGACTGGAATATTTATCACCACATAAAGGTAGTTTCTTACGAGTACAGATTGCACAACCTTGATAATGTGCCTCACCCACTCTTTAATTTCGTTTGAAGATTTTCTGTTCTCACACAGAACGCTTGTTACGCCCACTTTTTCTTCGCTGTAGCGCACAGTTCATGGCATTGGCGTGTTTGATTAAATTGACAAGAATTTTCCCTTTTTCCAAAAACTGGACGATGCTGTTACAATAGATGTTCCCGTTGAGCGCTGCAACTCACGTGACATCATCAGCAAATGCAATGCACCATTTGCGAAACGTCTCTTCAGTTTCACTGTAAGGTAACCACTTAAACCACTCAAGACATTGCACTCGAGAACGTCGTTCCTGGGAGCTTTTCTGCGCTAACGAAAAATCGTGCGAAGACATAGAAATCAAGCAATTTATCGATGAAACCTTTCGGTCAGCGCTGTGCGGATAAATTCCCCCCCACAAACTTCCCCTGATCATTACTTTTGAACTTGCCTAGGGACTTCAGTGAAACGCTGTCGCAACCAGCTGCACCAGTTAGTTTTTGTTGGTCTGCGACCGATGTTTGGAAACAACTATCCTCAATCAAAGGCACTGATTTGAAACGTCCGAGAAGGAGTGCCTTCATTAAATCGACCTCACGATGGTCAATTTCCACTTCCCATCTGCTTCCGAGCGAGTTATGAATCACAAGCTTTCTGGCGGTTCAGCATGGAACAATCACTCAGTGAAACACTGTTCACAGTCCTGTTTCCAGTCGTTTGAAAATTTGTACACTGAGCTGTTCCTGTGAGTGTTGGTAAGCAGAACCAAGACAGAATGCAGAAAACTACATGGCTAATTAGGTATTGTGACAATTCATAACAGCCCAATTAAAAGCTGAGCTGGTAGTATTATCGCGTAAAGTTTGCTAAGCGGCTTTTCGGCCTGTCACGTCAGTAAACGATTTGAGCCAAAACGCTGACTCTGAAAATAAGCGGGAAATTCCCTGACAAAAGGCTTACGTAAACAGGAATAACGCAACCAACGTAATGCGCATGAGTTTCAGAAAACAACTTTTTTCGAACCATTCCCCCATTGACAGTCATGCCATATAAAAATTACAGTGTCAGTGGTGTCACATATCCAAAATTTCTGAACGATTAGGAATTTCTACTTCCTATTAAGGGATTGCCGGCTGGATGTTTGATTGTCAGTAAGCGGTAAGGTCAGTTTCTACCAAGGCTGTGGAGTTGGATTCGGGGAGTCAAAAGAATTTGGGGTCAGTGGAGTCGGAGTTGCAGACTGAAATTTGTCCCACTCTAATCTTAGATTGATGTGCAAGTTTGCGCTATCCACGAAACCGGTTAATCGCGCATTGAATTTATCAGACATTTTATGCGATTATCCGTTGTACGCATTTAAGCCAGTGCTTTCTAACTTGTGTGAACTCCCGATACAGTGACCCTATGCACATTGCATAAGTTGCAATAGATTAAACGAAGCACTCACATAATTCCACCACTCATCTGTCAACCAATAACTTAGCTCACCTGTCCTATAAACGAACTGAATTTTGCGCACGAAGTTATTGTTGCCTCAATTCTGAAATCTTTGCTATGTCACTGTACATGATGCTTCTAACTTTTCGCCAAGTCATTTACATGTACACTGATTGGGTTTGAGGAGATTTTTCTAATATCTTAAGATCTTGGTAGTACCGACGGATGTAAGCTTGCGACGCCGTTGCAATCTCCCCATTTGGGAACCTCTGTTCCGGCTTGAAGCGATTTGCTGAGAAGAAAGTTTGACTGTGAGCAGACGCTGCATAGTTGTGAATATTTATCAACTAACCCGGGTTCTAAGTCCATTATGATTGACTGAAATAACAATACAACTTTCTGTGGCGCGTTTCCTTCTTCATCGTATGAGGTAGTTCTTTCTAGAGATAGACCGATATGTCGGCCTAGAGTGGCCGATATATCGGGCCAATATTTGAGTTTCATCGATACATCGGTATCGGCCAAAACGGTCGATTTTATCGGCCTCAGTAGGTGTTGACAAAACGCTGTTATATTCCTCATACATCCGGACAACTTGCGCAAGAAGCACAACAAGCCATATCTTGCAGCAACGCTGGCAAGTGGGATTTCATAAACAAGTAGACAAGATGAACCACGAAGCACGCGTCGGCCGTCGCCGCCAAAACAAAAGCGTCATCATTAATGAGATTAATTGAAAATCATAGGAAATTATTGAAATTGCTGCACTTAGAAAAAATTTAGCTTATAAATCCTGATTTTTGAAGTTTTTCAAAAAAGGTAAAGCGTAGAATACATACAGTTTTTGATAATGAAGCAGAAAACAAGATTTAAAAATTTGGGAAATGTCGGTATCGGCTATCGGTCCATGAATGGTCGATGTATCGGTGTCGGCCCCAAAAAAGCCATATCGGTCGATCTCTAATTCTTTCAATCCACTGCTGGGCCGCAGTAGATCTCGCGGAAGGTGTTGAGCACAATGAGCAGCCATTCGATTGTCTAATCGTCCAGAACCATCAGGCCATGCAGAGGTCGATGGATTGGACATTGGAGGTCGACGGTCTGTTCTTCTGCGCCACACTCACAAGCCGCAGAAGGGACCATACCCCATTTGTGGAAACGTCCGACACCGGTGCGGAAGCGGTAAAACCGGAGCCACGCTGTTCTTGGCAGCGCGTTTCCTCGATGAATTGATATTGTTGCGATGAACTTGGAGTTAAGGGCTTTGGTATTGGCTCCACAGCCTTAGTTTCTACAGTGGATCCGAACAATGTTTTTTGCGTAAATGCTGTCAAAACATTAGGAAGAAAACGAATTGCAAACACAGCTCACGCATTGCTGTTGAAAGTCAAAAATTCGGGTTACTACCAGAATCTGATGGTAATTGTTTACTATTGTTCTTACAACGACAACATCACATATCCTTAGGATAATATCCTGTACTCGTGAAATCCACTGATTTGTTGTATCTGTTTATACACAGTAAATTGTCTTCCTAGGAAAAACAGTATGCTGACTGAAAACTCGACATGTGAACTTTTTGTGATACCTGTATATTATGTTTTTGCTGAGCGGCTGTACAACTGAAGCTTTGACACTTGGCCCTCCTTTCAAACGCAGAACTACTAGGCAATGACGAAATCATCAGCAGACGGAAAAACGTACAATAAACTTTGCTGATAGCTTTTCGGAGTTTGTGTTTGCTCTTGCGCAAGGAATCAAGTTTACTGCGTGCGATTCCAACTTCATTCGTGAAACTATTTTTCAAATAAAAATATTACTGACGTTAGTGTTCCTCAAACGAAAACCCTTGGATTGCCTGTGGAGGGTATTCATCGATTTCCCAGAAAAAAAATAGAAAAACTATTTTGAGTTTTAAGCCAAGTTCACTGACGTGATTGTGATCCATACAGTAGCAACGTAACCCTAGAACAGAGAGCTCGAGCTATTCCTTTTTCACCGGACCCGATTTTTTCCTCAGCTGCCGTGCTTCCTTTTTTATACGCAAAAGCCAAATCGAAATCAGGTGAACACAGCAGGACATATTCTCTATTTTAGCTTTTACGTTGAGAAAAGATACAAGGTACTAAGAGCATGTCTGTTTGATCACTTCTTGAGCAACCCTTTTTTAAATACCGGTTATGTCTGTTTGGGTTTTCGCTTATGAAATAGTGTTGTTTCGATGTGCACATTGTATGATCTACGCTAAGTAAAAATGGCGTCGAACGTCAGAACAGTCGCGTGTTTGCCGCGGTCATTTAAATAATAGCTCAGGTAGACAGTTGTTGCATGTCCTCGCTGTTTACACGCTTGTGCCATATATCGTAGTGACACCATTCCGGTAGTTGAGGTCCATCTGTAGCTCTCAGAGAGGTGGCTGTGTGCAGTGCCACAACACAAGCAGCTGAAGGGGGGAATCATAAAGCAACATTGTCACGAATGTCTGCGGCACGCGAGTACAACCTCCGTTGGAGCTTTTCCAGCCTGGAAGTCAAGTTACTTTTTCTCCATTTCTTCCACTTTAAAATGGAATTTTGGCGGCTCAAAACTAAGGATTCATATAATGGAATATCGAATTCTATGGATTCGAATCCTTCAGTATTTGAATCCAAAAATCAGAGTTTTTTCGAATATTTACGTTCGAAATAAATTTATATTAAATAAACGTGAGAAATTGCGAAGCTGGCAAAACCAATGGTTTCAATAAGTTTTGCAGTATCACCCTTCGTGCTCCTGAGTAAGAGAAAGAAACTTTAACTAATATATTGCATTGCAGTAAGAAATTGCTGTAGATATGTTTTTCTGTTTTGTTTTACTGGTGTTGTTAATTTTAAACATAAAACACTGATAAATTAAAAGTCGATATGCTGATATTTATATGTAACAAGTGATTCTGGAATAGGATTCGATATTCTGGATTTGAAATAAGGTTTCCGGAATATTCCAGAACCTCTAAATGTTCCATGATTCACATCCCTACTCGAAGCGCTGACACCGTTTGTGACGATACTGCTTTGAAGTAGCCTCCAAATAATTATCAGTTGTGTTAAANGGTACGCATTTCCGAGCTGAAGTTTTGTATTACAGCAGGGGTGCAAAATACGGTCGCTCCGCGTGACCAAAAACTGGGAGTGCGGGAACGTTTTTTTTTTACATTTTAAACTTTATGCATACGAATGCTGTATAACAAAGCTTATATGTGTGCGCTGATAAACATTTCTACGCGCTACTAACATTCACAGAAAATTTTGCACCCTTGTATTACAGTGTTTTCACTCTATACATGCGGAGTTATTATTCCCAGTTTTTTGTGACTGTGAAAGACGGTGCAGCAATTACGTGCTGTTTTTGTGTTAACAAGGTCAACTTGTTGTTTAAGAATAAATTCTTTTTTAGCAAAAACATATCATGGCGGAAAGAAACGTGCTTCTGAAAAATCTCAAACATCCTTTTCTGGTGGGCCTTCATTACAGCTTTCAAACGTCTGATAAACTGTACTTTGTGTTGGATTATGTCAATGGCGGAGAGCTCTTCTTTCATTTGCAGCGAGAGAGGACGTTTACGGAGGACAGGTTTGTTTATCGTGTGGACCTTTGTTTTGTCCGTATATGCAGCCGATTTTTTATATGGCTTGAAAAAGAACCCACCGAGAGTGTCTACCTGTACTTGTGATTATTGCTTTCGCACACAAACCAGTATTGGACTCTTTACGATTATGATGTCATTCTGTTGCACCATCTTCTCTAAAACTTAACAGAAAGCATATGTAGCAATTTTTATTGGCGTTGCTTAATTGCTGAAAATGTTGTGCTGGACGAAATTTTATTTGGGCTCTATGCAGTTGTTTGTGTTTTACAATTATTTTTTGAATCGCACTGTATCTCATTGGTGACTACCAATTTTTTACTTTTTTGACAGTTCCACAAACCAAAATAGCCTATTTTATTTCTGGTGATGTTTTTTTGCGTGTTAAGTTGCTCGTATGTCAGTAAAAGTCAGTCAGTAAAAGAAATCTCTGTTGTGTGCAGGTATGTGCACTTTCACCACCTGTGAAATGTTATTAGTCGTATTTTCGTGTAATGTCTTGCAGGGCTCGTTTTTACGCTGCGGAAATAGCTAGTGCTGTTGGCTACATGCATTCGCTGAACACGATCTACAGAGACTTAAAACCAGAAAACATCCTTTTGGACTCCGAAGTGAGTCCTGNTGATTGCTTGATGCCTTACGCTTGTATTTTTGTGTTTGGTTCACCATTCCGCAATGCGNCTCTTCTTCATATTCTGCCGTCACAGTTAATTTAGTTTTACGTTTTTACGCGCCGTGGGGTTAAATAAACTGTTCGCAGGGACATATCGTTCTGACGGACTTCGGTTTGTGCAAGGAGGGTATTCAAGAAAATCAGACAACCACGACATTCTGCGGCACACCCGAGGTATATTATTACAAAGCATCGAAAGATTTGTGCAGAAAGTATATTTGTCTTGCTTTTCTTAACATTTCTACCGAGTTTTCTAGAACTCTTGCAACCTCTGTGCTGATTACCACTTTCGTGTGTAGTATCTTGCTCCGGAAGTTCTCAGGAAACGACCGTATTCGAAAGCTGTTGACTGGTGGTGTTTGGGAGCGGTTCTGTACGAAATGTTGTATGGTCTGGTAAGATCTCACCTTCTTCTTGCGAAAATTTGGACTCATAACGTTGTTCTTAGAAACCATGGTCTTCTTCACGCCATGTTTCGCTGGTGGAGTGCCCCGGAATTAATGGTGCGCAATGTTCAAGACTAGCCAAACGCATTCTGCTGCATATAGACATTTTCTGCCACCCTTTTGTCATGCTTCTGATAGTCGCAGCTTGGCTTCCAGCTTATCGCTCTTTCTTGCCTTCAGCCTCCATTCTATAGTCGCGACACGCATGAAATGTACGATAATATTTTGCACAAGCCGTTAAAGCTCCGTCCGAATGCGTCAAATGCTGCGAGAAATCTGCTCGAGTGGGTGAGTTCGCAAGTATAGAATCTGATACTGTGTTTTTTTATTGGAGAACTATCCGTTAGAGTTAGGAAATTCATCTTGGTTAGGAAATTCATCTTGGTTAGGAAATTCATCTTAAGCACTGAGACTGACCCGCAGATTAACACTCTTCAAACTGATCTTATTTGACCCTTGCGGGAAGGTTTTAACAATTGGATAATAAACGAACGGTTAAACTGTTGGTTTGACCGAGTGACTGGAATCAGCGCAAATATCTGCTGACTTCAGTTACGTGTGTTGAGAGTATCGCATACTCGAAGTAAAATGTCACATGCAGTTATCTGTGATGTTTCAAGTAATTTCTTCTGTTGAGGTTCGTTTGGTGCAGCGGCTCATGCTTCGCATGCGAACCGCTGTAGAGTGCTGGGTAAATACTATTTCTTTGTGATGACGGTGTCCCATCAGCCACGTAAGCGGTTCATTCTTGGTTTCTGAATGCAAAAGCGTCAACGACGACTGCTTAGTGTGTTGTTTTCTTTACAGCTTTTGCAGAAAGACCCAGAGAGACGATTGGGTAGCTCAGCAAGAGACTTCGTGAGTTACAATTGAGTTTTGAAATACGCGCGCTGTATAACCCAAGAAATCGTGGGCTGTGCACATGCCGTAGATGTCTTACCAAGCTGTTGCAACACTGTACTTTAAATAAACAACAACACATTTGGACTGGTTACGTCACGAGATAATATAACGTGCTGTGGTCTCTTCGCATTTGTCGTTTCGCCTCAGGGCGGACCAAGCCACGTCTTCGCAGTGCGGCCTCGCAACGTCACAGTTACGTTTCTGCGCTATGACTACTGTCTGAGTTTATCGCAGTGACATTTCTGAGCATTTGGTTTACTACAAATGTTGAATGTCAATTGCTCTTAATTTCAGCTGGACATCAAAGAGCATGATTTCTTCTCTTCGATTGTCTGGGACGACCTTCTCGCTAAGCGAATACCCGTGCCTTACAATCCTAACGTGGTGTGTATACGTTAACAGTGTGGAAATGCCTAGAACATTAAAGCGTTTTTGTTTAAGAACTTTATAAAAAGTTTCGTTTTGATTTTCCTGGTAACGCTTCGAGCTTCACTTCGACGCTGCTCTGCGTTGCCAGATTCTTTCCATTGCTTTTGGTGCAAGGATTGCTTTGCCTGTTTAATGTGGTCCGTTTCGTGAACGTGGTTTGTGGTCGAGGTCAATTTTATCGTTATGAACATGTGTTCATATGTTTGGTTTCTAGATAGCGGAAACTTTGGCGAAGTCGCTATTTTTTAACTTTTCAAATGCAGACAGGACCGGAAGACCTGAGACATGTGGATCCGGAGTTCATACGAGAACCGGTTTCGAAGTCAGTGAAAGAAGCAGGCTCAGGCGATAAGGTAGTGACGCATTGTGAGAAATTGTCGAAAAGGTTGCCTTTTTTTCATTTTTTCTCTGGTTGGGACAGCATCAACATTTATCATTAGCGTTGTGTTAAAGCATGGGTGCACAACCTGCGGTCGTGAACTCTTTGTCTAAAACGGCCAAACGGACGTGTGGAATTGTGCTTGAATGAATTCATCAAAATGTTTGACATTTCATTGTGCTTGTAGGCACGAGTAAATGAGATATAATCGCCTAAATGCTGTTCCTGAACGTAATTCATAAAAATAACTTGGAGCGCACTGGCGGCCGTAATTCATGTGAACAAACGTAACTGGCAGTGCGCCGGTGGATTTGTGTGCATGTGGATTTGTGACGTCATACCGCACCCGCGTCAACTAGTCGTTTTGCTTTAACCACCGCTGCTGGCAAAGCATGTGTGTTACTTGGGAGTTTGATTGACATACCTCCTTGTACGCAACGCCTACCGGATGTGTTTTATGTATACAGCACAGGATGTTACGTAGTTGCGACTATTTATTTCGTTCTGGATGAACGTGGAGGTAACGTGACTATCATGCTCGTTTCAGGTCAGTGCTAGCGTGCAGGAAGCTGACGACGCTTTTTTAGGCTTCTCTTACGCTCCACCAGTGGGGGATGGATTTCTATCGTCTTAAACCGTTCAATCAACACGTTTGGTTGCATTGGGCACTTTTTGTGAGGAAATCACAGATAAGATGCTGCTGCTTCCCTGTGCAAAGGACGTGAACTCTAGCAATGAACAATTCCGCTGGAAGCCTGACTGGTAACGACGCGCCACAAGTCTAGTGCGTTTTTGTTCCAGTTTTAGGCTCAGCTGCTCCATCGTAGGCTTTTATTGTATCTTACTATCCAGTGCAGTATTCGCCGACAGACCATCATCGATGGCCGGGTCGTTCCTGCGCTTATAAGCAGAAAAGTTTTTTCGCTTGTCTTGGTGCGCAGCTGTTTACAAGCATTTTTGCAACTTTAATTTCTTGCTACTTCGGCACTTCCTGTCCAGTTGATCGCGTGCAATCTTGACGTTGCACTTTTGTTAAGAAAAATGACAACTGCTATTCCTGTTAGAGGCTGCTACTGAGCTCCATTTTCTATGCATAGAAACTGAAGTTTGTTTTGTTAATGGTTGTTTTCCTGTCCGAGTACTGTGTGCCTTAATGGTTAACAAATCGAAAAATCATGACGTTTTACCAAAGCACGTTTCTTTTTGCTTTGTTTTTTTTTGTTGCTAACGTTTGCCCTTATCGACAGTTTGATGACGGATCTGTTCTGTATGGTTTATTAACAGAATCTAAGCTGGCGAAATGTTTCTGAACAATGTATTTATGCTTTTATGCACTTCGCGTCTGCTCTGAGTTAAGTTTAACTCATTCCAGACATTTGCTGCGCGAAAATCTGCTCCAGTTTTGCGCTGCTTTTACTATAATAGTTTAGTAAATTTTGTATACAGTGAAAACCATCGTGCTTGTTTCAACCGGGTCAAGTTTTTCAGATGTCGTCCTTGTCTTATTTAACCACAAATTGTAGTCTCTCGCCAATGAAAATATTTTGTGTTAGCGAACTAAATTTTTTTCACTTTTTGCAAAGTTTGATACTGTTTGTATGCGAACGTTTCTGTTTTCAGCATTTTGTTTTCACTTCATCTGATTTTGAACTATGCGGCTTACTTTATCTGTTCCGCCCGGGTCTCCAGACAGGAAGTAGAACATTAGCAGAACAGACAAAAGTCAAATTGTTACAAACACTGGTTCAGGATGTCATACCTACTTACTCGAAATCATACTGCCTTGTCTCTCTGCAAGGGTGCCTTCTTGCACTACGCAATGAAGAAACAATGAAGCCAAAGGGTTAATGTACTCGAATTTTCACCAGTACTGCTGACTTTTTGCGGCCCGGTGTAAAATATTCTTCGAAGATACGTACGGCTTCGCTCGATCAAAAAAGTTCTGGATTTAAACGTTTCTGCTGTATTTTTACATTGGTTATTTTGGTTGGTTGTGCTTGCCAATTTTTCTTGTTTGCTTGCGCCTACTAAATGCATGTCCATGGCAAGTTTGCGTCTTACGATCTATAACTGAAGCAAGTATTACGAATCGCTTTTTGAGAACGTCGCTCATTTTATCGAACCATCCTGCGTGGTGCGCGACTTCAAACAAGCAAGCCACTGTTTCGGTGTCATTCATTGAGCGATGCCTTTGGACCTGGTCAGTTGTTACAACGAAGCTTGCTAGTATTATCGTCAACCTCTGGCTTCCCGTTAATACCGATGGTTTTAGCAACAGTGCCTGTCAATTATTTATGAGGTGATTGATGAACACAGTTTTTATGAGTGATAGAATCGAAGTTGACACCTAACCGTTGCAAACAGAACCTGATCCTGTTCCTAATTTTTTCTGCGCGGTAGTGCGCTTCAAGTTTTCTTATTACCAGCATCTCCCCTTGCTTGAATTATTGCGATCAAGATTAAAAAGCCATTAGGGCACTTTGAATGCTTAGCTNAGATGAAAAACGTATTGAAACAAAAATTGGACCACCGCTTATTATGGGTGGCTTTTCTTGGGAGCTAGCGCTCGCACTTTAAGCTACTGAGAGCCAGCATCGTTTTTTTATTGTGAGTATTGCGTTCAGTGTGTATTAAATTGCTCGTCCTTGTTGCACGTGTTTTTGACAACCCAACAAAACATTAATCCTACCAACCGTACGCAATTTCGTCTAAAGGCGTTCGATAAACGTGGAAGTCAGTACATCACCCAGGCATACACACAGGGGCGTACCGAGGTCAGATGGCGCCCGGGGCAAGAAACAAGCTTGGCGTCTCCATGTTCGAACAAAGGTCTTTCGCAAGCAAATGTGCTGTATTGAAATACTTGCGACAGTGTTAGAACTTTTCGACGCCCGGGATTTGTGCTCGCCCCGCTACGCCCCTGCATGCACACGTTTAAAAACTGGAGTAGCCGTGCAATTGATTAGGCTTTAAAGCTTAAACGAAATGTAACAGAGCAAAGAAAGCTTCATTGCACTATACTCCCTTGTCACGAGTGGTCTGCGAACGCCCATCTCCGCTTACTCTGCACCGTGGGCAACACGGCTAATTTCACAGTGATTGTTGCAGTCGGGGCAGGGCAATGGTAGCAGCGCCTGCAAAGCTTTCTCTTGCGCCCATCCGTTACCGAGCACGACACAGGACGGGTCGCAAGTGCCGTTTTTCAAGTCTTCGGTATGACCCGACCCTGATTCGAATCCAGTCTAAGTCAAACAGGAACAATGGCAAACGGTTGGCCTTGTAGATTTTTGACGATTCCTGATTTTCCGACCTTGTAGCAGATTTCTAAAATTTTCACCGTTATTGCAGAATCTCAAGCTTCGATGATTAAAGAAATTACATTATGGCGTTTTCTGAAAAATACTGCTTCAGTGCAGGGCAAACAACTGTGACATCCTTGCACTTCTTTGTGGAACTATTTTGCGAAGAGTTTTCTTATTTTAAACCATGCTTTCATCTCTGTGACTTCCTTCGAAACTGTTGCAGTCGTCGACTTTATTCATGGATGGGCGCATGCTATCGTCGACTTTATTCATGGACGGGCGCATGAACTTTTTTGGCTCAAAGTTACAAGTTTTCGTGTTTCAGCAGATGATTCCAAACTATGCAAGTTTGTCACAAACTTTTTGTTACCTTCAACAAATGCCACCCCAGCTTCATGACTTTATCGAAACTTGTCCGTGATGAAAACCGTAGGTGTAGGAGCAGGCAATTTTTGGTGGTTGAGAAGGATGTTTTGCCCGCAGAATTGGGTTGAAGGGAGATGAATGAAGCACTTGCCTCGGGGACGCCTCGTGCATAAATTTTCCCAATTTTTGATGAAAAACGTGCTGTCGAAAGTACTGTACTCCTGCTTTCAAAGGGGTTTCACTGAGATGTTAGGTACTCCGCTTTCAAAGGCGCCACTGCAATGCGTAGGTAGGCTACGCAGCTTTCGTAGGGCGACCAGTGGCAACTGCACAATGCAGGTTAATAACAGACATGAACGTTTTGGAACGGCTTTGGGGGAAGAACCGCAAGGTTACTGACAATTTTTTGCTAACTCGTAACACTTCGTACAACACTACTGACACTTAATATCCGGTTATCACTAAGCTGCAACTATCAGGGCAAACATCCAAGTCTGTTGAACATAGCTCCAAAATTGGAGAAAAGGCTGGACTGTGCAAGTGGTGTCTAAAAATCTGCGCGATGCAATTAAATATTCTACTGTACATCAGAGGTGGCCATGGATCCGGATTGCCGGAGTCGACTCCGGCAACATTCTGCGTTTTTAGCTCGGAGTCAAAAATTTGTGAAAAACTGGATCCGGGGCCACCAATTTCGGCACTAGGAGTCTGTGTGGTTATTTCTTAAGTAAAAACATGAGTAAATTTTGGTTAGATCGGTGGTGGTAGCCGGAGTGTGAACAGGAGTCGGATCAGGCCCGTAACAAGCTTGGGACACCAGGCGGGGCGAAGAGTTTTCTGAGAGGTGCCCAAATTTTTAAACTGTGTCCTGACATTTTTCCGGGGTGCGAAAAACTGCAGTAGGGCCTGAGTCGGATTCTCAAATTTGAAAAATTGCCAGAACCAGATTGAAAAAGTTTGGAACAGGAGCGGAGTCTGAGTCTAAAAATATGACTCCGGTCACATCTGCTGTAGGCTACATTGCTTCTAACATGTGAAATCCTATCATCAGCCTATAGGTCATTGTAACACGCTGTTACATCCTTATAGTTTGTTTTGACCATTGTTTTTGTCATGTGTCTCGTGCTTTTGCCCACACGGTGGCGTGCAGAGGGGGTCGACGGCCATCCAAGGCAGGTGGGCACAGTGGCGTGGCAGGTGATAAAAATTAAATTTTGAAAGGAGTTGAAAATTTCTAACCCTTCTTTATTACTTTCAAATATAGTTTTAAACGGTCTCTAACTTTTTCAATTTGTGTGTTGAGAAGCCCTAGACTTGTAGGCTAACCTAAAACACACATCTGGCTGTGGAGTGCGCAAATTGATGAAGTGTTTACTCAAAAATCTGGGTCAAATACAATGTGCTAAAGTGCCCCGATGTTTGTTTTAGAATCAGGGTTATTTGACACACCTACTTGTGGAGCAATTGCGCCCAGTCCTTACACCTCCCTCTCCAGACATAGCCGTTCCCCCATCCCAGTCAAAACTCCTTAGAACAAAGGAGACCACATTCGACTGCAGATTACCAAACATTACTGACCCGGTACTGGTATTTCGAGGTTTATATTGCCCCTTCTCTGAAAATCTGATGAAAAAGGCCTGCATGAAATCACCGC